>JABAOE010001556.1_pt1 | contig 34714 bp, 48 predicted proteins | sample 7062141 | NCBI WGS metagenome assembly JABAOE01 (sample SAMN14538627, study PRJNA623070) | marine sediment metagenome | biome: marine biome [ENVO:00000428]; feature: marine pelagic biome [ENVO:01000023]; material: deep marine sediment [ENVO:00002113] | place: India: Gulf of Khambhat ...
GATTCTATACTAGCGAGCCACGACCCAACTCTGCGAACGCAAGCGCAGATGGACAGAGACTCGTATGATGCTGATAGGGAGCTATTAAGACAAGAGTTGGATGCTGGTGGCCAAATATCCCGTGACGGGATTACGGCTATGGCACGGTTAGTAGCGGCTAGGAAATAACTAAGCGGGGGATGACCCGTGGCTATTTCCGAAGCCTCGTCAACTACCGACACGACGCTCGACCAGACTACCTGGACGAATATAAACACCATGTCCCTGACACCAGGGGCTGGTGACTACCTGGCTATATTTAATGCGACGGTAAAGTTCGATGACCCGTCAGGTGGTTCCCGCTTTGACTTTAGGCTCGCGGACGCGGGCACGGGAATAGCTCATACTGTAAGAGACCTCTTTGGCGAGACCTCGATTGACGGTAACGAGAACATGGTTACCTGTCAGAGCGAGGTTAACCTTGGTGCTAGTGATGCGCTGACTGCGCAATATCAGCGGAGCTCAGGCACCAATCCTTGGCAATGTCGACAGCGTACGCTGCTTTTATTTCCGAAGGACAGCGCTGACCTGTCACAGGCAAGTGCAACAGCCAACGATACTCTAAATTCCAGTACCTTTACCCAGATGGGCAGCATGACGCTGACTCCGGGAGCCGGTACTTATTTGCTGTGTTTCAGCACAACGGTGGTGGCCGGCAGCGGAACTATTATCAATGTTAAGGTTTTTGTTGGTGGTAGTGAGGTTGCACACACGCTGCGCACATATACGGTTGAGTCCTCTATCGCCAACACGGAGCAGGTCGTTGGTGTATTCTGTGAGGTCAATCCGGGTGCAAGCGATGCTGTAGAGATTCGCTGGGCACACACTGGTAGCGCATCTACCATGACGGCGCATGAGCGTACGTTGACCCTGATGAAAGTCAATAGTGCTGACATTCAGGAAGTCAGCTCAACAACGGATTCAAGTTCGACGAGCACCGTCGACGAGTTGATGAACTCCATGAGCCTTACGCCAGGGGCAAATGACTATCTGACGTTGTGGAGTGGCTCGTCGTTTATGGGTACGGTAGCGCAAGACCATACCAACTACTACTCGTATTATGTGAATGGCAGCCAGGATGCGGCTAGTGAAAGGGAAAACTGGCACGAATCCTCGGTTGATAATGCTGACGTTTACAGCCATGTTGTGCATAAGGTCACAGCAGCCGCCAGCCAAGCCGTTGATGTAAGGTGGCGAGGCAACGACGACACATCGCGTACTATTCGTGAGCGCACGCTTGTACTGGTTAACGAAGGTGCAGCCGGACCGAGCCCAATAGACGGCACTACAACGCTGACCTTTACAACCAGTGGCGATGCAGTTGGCCTGGGCGCGATAGATGGAACGGCGGCGTTAGCCTTTACCACCTCGGCGGATATTACTCCGAGCAAAGGTTCAATCGACGGAACGACAACGCTAACGTTTACGACTAGCGGAGACGCGGTTGGCCTCGGGGCAATGGATGGCACAACGACTCTGGACTTTACCACAAGTGGTGATGTTCAGGGACTTGCAGCGATAGATGGCACGACAACGCTGACGTTTTCGCTCAGTGGCACAGCAGAAAACGCTCTAGGGGCGATAGAAGGTACAACGACCCTGACCTTTACAACGTCAGGAGATGTTGTGGGCTTGGGTGCAATCGGTGGCAGCACTACGCTGACCTTTGGACACCTGGCTGATATTATTGGGAATGCACTGGTTGCTGGTACGACGTTCCCAGCCTTCTCTCTGTCAGGTACGATTGTAGGTAAGGGCGCGATTGATGGAACAGCGACCTTAGGCTTTACAACGGATGCAACTGCACGCAGCACGGTGCACATCGACGGAACGGCTGCGCTGACATTTACAACGTCTGGGGACGTGATTGGCCTTGGAGCCATTGATGGAACCACGACACTAGACTTCACCACATCAGGTGATATCCTAGGCTTAGGCAGTATTGATGGTAATACTGACCTGACCTTTACCACGGACGGAACAGTTGAAGATGCAGCTTCAGGCCCAAGTGCGATTGATGGTACAACCACACTGACGTTCAGTACGAGTGGTGACCTTGACGGCCTAGGTGCAATCGACGGTAGTACCACGCTGTCGTTTACCGTATCGGATGTGGATGCTGCTGGTAAGACTCATATGTTCTTCCAGCCGCCAGATGATGCTGGGACAGAGGTTCCTCCGGAGATAGACTGGTATGACATTCATCCTGGTGGCGAACCAATCTTTGCTGGCCAAAGTAAGGGAATCTATATCAATGAAACCCAAGGGATCCTGATTCTTGCAGAGTCTGAGACGACAGGAGAAGATGACGACTTTATAAAGTCCTGGAATTTTAACAGCATTCATACGCTGATTAAAGAGTATAACCCAGACTCCCCTGACAACTTCTACGATGCCTCTGCAGACCATAAGTCAAACGTTTCCCTTACTGCTAAACCAGATGGCACGAAGTTATACGTTACAGGTACATCAGTAGCAGCTAGTAAGATTACGGTCTTCGAGTATGACCTGAGCACTGCGTGGGATATATCTTCTGCAAGTCTTGGTGGGTCGTTTGAGATAAATACTCCTTCTGGGGTAAATCCTCAAGGCAGTTACATCAGGGACAACGGTACACAGTGGTTCGCGCTTGATTTAAGCACTACGCCTCCGACTATCCGAGAGTACTCGATGAGCACGGCTTGGGATATTACATCCTCTAGCCACGTAGCTTCACAACAGTTGGATGTTACTGTTACCTCCTCTCAGACTATCTGGTTCGACCCGTCAGGTAAACGGCTGTTCGTAAACGACCGGAGTGGCACGCCAATAGGGGTTGACCAGTTTGACCTGAGTACTGCTTGGGATATTACTTCGCTGGCCTACAGTAAGACTTGGACAGCCCCCGGTGGTAATGTAACAAATATATATATCACTGCGTGGCCTTCCCAATATATGTTCTGGATTCAAACCCGGAACGCCCTTAAGGTCTCTGAGCGCAGCAACCTGGACTTCACAGGAGTGTTGTCGTTCACCGGAAGTGGTACAGTAACCTCAGGGCTAGTTGGAACAACTACCCTGACGTTTACCACCTCGGGTACGATTGTAGGCCTGGGAGCAATAGACGGAACCGCGACGCTCGACTTTACCACCAGCGGCACAGCTGTTGGTAAGGGAGCAATATCGGGCACTACGTCCCTGACGTTCAGCACGAGTGGGGATATAACACCGAGCAAGGGAAGTATCTCCTCGGCAGCAGAGCTCTCGTTCTCGCTTACAGGCGACCTTGATGGCCTAGCCGCGATTGATGGCTCGACCGCGCTAACATTCACGACAGCCGGTACAGCTGTTGGCCGAGGTCTTATAGAGGGAACTACAACACTCGATTTTACCACGTCGGGACAGCTTGAACTTGTAACGCTACAAGGAACTGCTACCGCTCCGCTCGACTTCTCGTTGACGGGGACTATAGTAGGTCTTGGTGCAATATCAGGTTCAACGTCACTGACGTTTACAACTGATGCTGACATAGACCGCATCATACCACCAGCAGAAGGTACCACGACTCTGACGTTTAGCACGGATGCTACTATACGCTCGCAGAAGATTGTGGGGACAGCAGTATTGTCGTTCGTACCAACTGCAAGTATTGCTGCCATTGGGCATTTGAGAGCAACGGTTAATGTCCTGACATTTACTACGCCCGGTGTTAGTTTGCGTGATGTATGGGCAGCAGATGCAGCTGTATCGAATGATTGGACACCAGATGCAGGAGCTGTTGGAAGTTGGACAGAAGAAACCGAAATAGCTAGCGATTGGCAGAGTGAAGCGTCACTCGGCCCTGGAGCATAAATATGTTAAGAGATAATGCAGTTTCATTGATACAACAAGGTCTGGGCTTCAGGTCAGATTTGTCCACCCAGATTATTACAATGATGCAATATGTGCAGGAGGATGTGCTGGAAGAACGGCCAACCCTGCCGTGGTTTCTTCTTGAGGAATTCTCAGAGGCCGAAACGACCGCCAACGAGGAACGGCTTTTGCTGCCCGCTGATTTCTTGGGCGAATATGAGGAAGGAACACTATGGCTGTATACACCGACCGCTGACCCAGGAGACCAGTGGCAAGATATACCTAAGGACTTCCTGGACAATATTAAAACCGGCGAGACTGGGTCTCCAGAGGCCTATGCGCTGACCAATAAATATTTCAGGTTAGCCCCAATCCCGGATGCTGTTTACAAGATAAAGATGGTTTATTACAAGAAGGGTCAATCGCTCGCGACCAACATTGAGAATGAGTGGCTGGCCAATGCAGGCGATTTGCTTATCAACCTAACCGGGCAGTATATGGCAGAGGATGTTGGTAACGATAAGGCGCTAGCGAAATTTAACGCTCGTGTTGTGACCGCTGAGGATAGATTCTTCCGTGAGAATGAAGAGCGGAAACATACCAACATGAGATACATCATTGGAGGCGAAGACTAATGGGTCTCGAAACAGGAACATATGTTGACGACCTAATCAGTACCAATCCGATTGGTGGCAGCGACTTCCTTAGTGAAGGTGATAACCACCTACGGCTGATTAAGTCCGTTTTGAGAAATTCGTTCCCAGGCCAGACTTTCCCTATTGGTTTGGTAACAGATACTGGTGCGGCAAATGCCTACGCAGGTGTAATGAGCCCTGCGCCGGCAAGCCTTGCCAACGGTACGATTGTGATGTTCCGGGCTGTCAATGCCAACACCGGGGCAAGCACCTTCAACCTTAATGGTCTGGGTGCAAAGGCGATTGTTAAGTACGACGGGAAAGCGCTCGAAGTTGGTGATATTGCGGCAGGGCAATTGATTATGCTGCAATATGAAAGTACCAGTGACCACTTTGAGATGGTCAGTAACCCTGGTAGACAGCCGTTTGTCGAGCATGAGGTTAATGTGGCCAGTGCTGCTTCGCCGGATATATGGGGTGCAACAGGCCCGGGCAGCGTCATTCACATTACTGGCACTACGGATATCACCGATTTTGCTGACGCTCCTCATGCGGGTGCACAGCGATTGGTTATCTTCGACGGAGTGCTGACGCTCACGGATAACGCGAACATATCGAATCCTGGTGGTTCGAACATCATCACAGCTGCAGACGATTATGCGATAATCATTGCCGAGACAACGACCACCTTCAAGGTTATATATTTCCGGGCTGATGGAAGTAATATTGCAGCTCCGCCGGAGGCTTCATTCCAAACGGGCGACATTATATATGGCTTCAACAGCTCCCGGACGGGCTTCTTGCAGGTCAATGGTGACACGCTGGGAAGTGGAAGTTCAGGGGCAACCCATGCGGGAACAGCCTTCAACGATCTGTTTAACTATCTGTGGGATAACCTGGCGGATGCTCAAGCCCCCGTTAGCAGTGGTCGCGGGGCAAGTGCACAGGCTGACTTCGACGCCAACAAGACGATTACTATGCCTGACTTCCGTGGCCGGTCGCCACTGGGTGCAGGCACAGGTTCGGGATTAACTGCTCGAACCGTTGGTGATACCGGAGGTGAGGAAGACCATCAGCTGACTATCGCTGAAATGCCATCACATAATCACACTCTGCCTTCTAATCTTCAGACTACTAACGCCCCGGCGGGTCCTGCTGATACGGGTGTAGACGCAAGTCTTAACACTTCCCCGACAGGTTCTACTGGTGGAGACGGAGCCCACAACACAATGCACCCCTGGGGCGGTGTTTACTGGTTTATAAAGCTATGATAGAACTTCTACCTAACTCGGTCGCAATGGCCGCCGCCGACAGGATTCGGGGCGGTGTATTTGATGACTACTACGACAAGATACACCATGCAGGAACGCTGCTGATGGGGTATCTCGCAATGGTGGCAACAGGTTTCTATACGCACTGGATAGCCCTGCCCTTTGTGATTCTGTGGTTTTTCGCAGAAAAGCCGGGGTGGGGTGACTGCATGGGCAAGATGATGTACAGCCATAAGCAATGGAAACATCACTATAAGATAGTAATGGCGCATCAAGGGTATTATGAATTCGATTCGATATACCTGGACAATGGCTGGGTGACAGGTGTTTTGCGGGGAGCCGTTTGGGGCGCCCCTGGACTAGTGCTACTCCCTTTCGATTGGGTGTCGGCACTTCAGATATTTTTTGGTATGACTTTGCTGTTTCCCCTTTCGTGTTACATAGTCCGAAAGTTGGAGTTACCTGGAGATAGATTTCCCCCCACGGAGTGGATTCGTGGGTTATTATTCGGACTGGTGATTAGCTTATGAGGAGGAAACTATGGGCTATAACGGAAATGAACGCAGGCAGTCGTACACTGATTTTGAGAACAGGATTTTGAGAAAGGCCTGGTGGATAGGCTTTGCTGCCATATCCACGGTTTTTCTGGCTGGTGGTAATTGGGCTGTAAGCCAATACCGTATTAATGCACTGGCCGCAGACGGAGAAAAACAAGAGATTCGCCATGAGGCTGATATGAAGGGTGTGGTTACAAGAGAGGTGCTAGAATTAAAACTTGAGCCCATCCGACAAGCGCAAGAGACCCTAAAGGACACAACAAAGAGGATAGAACAAAATGTTTACGAGAATCGTAAGACTTCTCAAAAGATTTTGGAAAAGCTTAACGAACTCGACCAGTAGGAAAAGGCTTGTAATCGACCGAGGTTTCTGGGTCGGTAACGACAAGGTAAACATCGGGAAACTCAGAGATCCTGATGATGAGAACTTTATGCTGTTCGTTCTGGAAAATCCTTGGTTGGAAAACCGGAAGTGGGTCAGCTGTATTCCTGAAGGGATTTACATTTGCAAGCGCAAGATTAGCCCTCGGTTTGGAGAAACCTTCGAGGTTACCAACGTGCCTGACAGGACTCATATTGTATTCCATTGGGGTAACTGGGAACGGGATACCCTGGGTTGCATCCTCGTGGGAAGGAACACTGATTACAAGCACATGATAACTCACAGCCGTTTAGCTTTTGGTGATTTCATGGAGCACCTTACTGGTATCGAGGAGTTTGAGCTTGAAATCTTGTGAAGATTTGGATACTGGTCGTAATGCTGTATGCCAGCGACGGCCAGTTGATAGACGAGCGCGAGTTGCGCCAATTTGTTTTCTTGGAGGAAAAAACGTGCCAAGAGTTTATCAAGGAACCTGAAGTGGTACATTGGCTCAATACAGCGTTCAGGAAAAGTGGGGTACATTTGGCTTTACCTAAGTGTGACCTCCGGTATTTACAACAAGGTTAAGGAGGTGTCTATGCTAAGTAAATATCGAAAACTGCTGGTAGCGGTTGTAGGCGTGATTGCCATTCTCCTGGGCCCGACTGTTCTAGGCGTCAGCCCAGAGGGTACTATTTTTGGCATGAGCACCGAAGCAGCTACTCAGCTAATTGTCGGCATTTTGACCGCAGCTGGTGTTTGGGCTGCCCCGAATACTGAAGCGTAATGAACGCCGCGTTTATAGCACTTGGAGCTATCCTCATTGCGGGGGTAGCTCTATTCCTGTACGGGCGAAGCACCATAAAGCGTGCCAACGAAAAGCGTAGTAAAGAGGCTTTGAGAAAAGCCATTGATGCTACGAAGGAGACCGAAGATGATATTAAGGATATGTCTGATAGCGATCTTGATAAGCACATTTAGCGGTTGCACTACACTGTACTCAAATGAGTGTTCGTGGTTCGAGCCGGTAAAACTGAGTGATGCCGACAAGGCGGTACTCAGTCGAGATGGTAAAGAACAAATCGCTCGTAATAACATTAACTACGGAAAGCTGTGTCCGTAGGAGGTTAGTATGCCAAAAGGTACGAGGGTAGAAAGGTGCTTTCAACGGGTTAAACGCCAGGGCAAGAGTGCAGGGAGTGCTGCCCGCATTTGCCAGAAAAGTACCGGACAAAGCTTGAAAACCGGGAAACCGCCAAAGCGTAAGAGGAAATAGTAGTGGCAAATATTCCGTTTCATAACCTGGGTTTGGTTGGCATCATCCGGGATCAGGCCCCACATGAACTACCACCGGAAGCCTGGTCTGACGGTGAGATGGTGCGTTTCCAAGATAACAAGGTCATCCGTATGCAGGGGCAAGAGCAGTTATTCGGTACACCGAACCATGCGCCCTACGCGCTTATGCCCGTTAGAACAGTGAACGATTTGTTCTGGATGTACATGGGCTTGACAGACGTGTCGGTGGTAGATACGTCTGGTACGCACACAGAGATTACACGGACTGTCACGCCGGGGGACTATACTGGCACTGCATCCGATATATGGACTGGAGTTAACTTCAATGGGATTCCTGTCATTAGCAACAACGTTGATGTTCCGCAGATGTGGAACACACCGCTGGTAAGCAATGACTTAACAGATTTGACAGCTTGGCCGGCAAGCACCACCTGTAAGGTAATGCGGAGTTTCAAGAACTTTTTGATAGCTCTCGACGTTACCAAACCCGGTGGTCGTGAGGCTTTGATGGTTAAATGGTCACATTCGGCAGACCCAGGACTCGTACCGGATAGTTGGGACGAGACTGATGCAACGAAAGACGCAGGTGAGACTACGCTGGCAGAAACCTCCGGTTTTGTACAGGACTGCCTGCCACTACGCGGCAACAATATTATATACAAGGAGGATTCCACCTATATTCAACAGCTGATAGGCGGCACTTTCATATTCAAGTTTGATCCTCTGTTCTCCGAACTTGGACTGCTCGCACCCAGGTGTGTCGGGTTCTTCAATATCGGGGCTGGCCCACAACATTTCGTTGTATCGCCAGATGACGTGGTGATTCACAATGGGTCAAATCCTCGAAGCGTCATTGACAGAAGGATGCGGAAATGGCTGTTTAATGAAATTGACCCAACGAATTTCAGGTTTTCCTATGTCGTGCCGAACAACCCTGAGAGAGAAATGTGGTTCTGTTTCCCTCAAACCGGATTCCAATATCCGTCGATTGCACTGGTATACAACACGATAACCGAGGCTTTTTCTCTCCGACCGTTGTCTATTGAAGCCCCTCATATAGCAGCTGGCCGTGTTGAGGAAACCGAAAGCACTGTGTGGGACAACCTGACGACCGACATATGGGATGAACAGTTTGAAACTTGGGATGAGCGTACTTTCCGGGGTGGTCAACGCCGACTGTTAATGGCCGACCACACGAACACGAAACTGCTGGGACCTGACAGGACGTTTCAGTTTGAGGGTATGAACTACGAAGCGTATGTAGAACGTACAGGGCTTGCTGTCGTCGGAGTAGATAGACAGGGGAACCCGAAGGTCGATTATGATATGCGGAAGCTGGTCAACCGTATATGGATTAAGGCTTCAGGCGACCCATTCCAAGTCCGGTTGGGTACCCAGGAAAGTCCAGATGACCCGGTTACATATACAGCTCCACAAACATTCACTCCAGGGCAGGATAAGTATCTCGACTTTACATTGAATACAAGGCTTCTAACCGTACGTTTTGAATCGCAGAGCAACGCTAGTTGGGAGATTCACAGCTACGATTTAGACCTTGAACCAGCGGGGATGTTTTAATGGCTGATTATGAACCGACCGGACTTCCGAAAGAAGAAAGCCCGGTTTTGGCAGCAGCAGTTGAAGAGCAACTAAGGCAGATTGCTGAGGCGATTCGTACGCCGGTGATACTGAGTGTTGCGGAATTACACGCAGAGCCAGACAAACCGCGAGACGGCATGATTGTGCTGGCCGATGGAACTAATTGGAATCCCGGAAGCGGTGCGGGATTCTATGGTAGGAGCGCAGGCGCGTGGGTGTTTTTGGGATAGTGGCTAAAGAGCCAGTTGTACACCAGGTACTTCCAGAGGAACTTCCTCTCATGTTGGAGGAAATACGACCTTTAATAAATCGGGCTATATCGAACCCCAGGTTTACACGAATGACAAACCTGGACTCGGTTTTAGCTTGTTTAGAGCAAGGGACAATGCAGCTGTGGTATTGCCTCGACGAGAACGGACATGGGATTATCCTGACGTCTGTAGTGCAATATCCAGAGGTCAAAGTATTGGAATTGAATTACGTAGCAGGCGACAAGATTGAAGGATACTTTTGGCCTGCTTATTACTCTATGAAAATTTTTGGTAAGCAAATGGGCTGCCAGGTCATGCGAGGTTTTGGTCGTATGGGCTGGCTACGAAAGATACCTGATAAGGTTAGAAAACACGTTTTGTGGGACGTTGACCTATGATGACATTTAACAGATTTTTGAACTGGTTAGTGCCGCAACCATTATTTTTTGGAGGCAGTCCGCCCTCAACACAAAGCACTACCACTACCTCCCGGGTTGAACTTGGGCCTGAGCAAAGGGAACTCATTAACCTGGCGTTGCCCTTTGCACGAAGCTTCGCCGGAACTGGGTTGCAACTACCACCCGAGACAGGTATTGCGGGTTTCGACCCCTTACAGGTTCAGGCTCAGGGTGGCCTTGCCGGGTTGGTCAGTGACCCAAACAGTCCCTTTGGACAGGCAGTGCAACAGGCTAATCTGGCACAGAACTTTGCCCTCGGCCCTGTGTTGTTCCCAGAGACGAACCCCGCATTGGCACGGGCAACAGAGGCTGCAATAACACCGCTTACCGAGGCCTTTACACAATCGGTATTGCCGAATATCCGCTCCGGTGCAGCTCTTGCCGGACAACCTGGCAGTTCCAGACAGGGCATTGCAGAAGGTATCGCAAGTGGGAATTTCCTCCGACAAGTAGGGGACACTTCGGCACAGCTGCAGAACGAAGCCTTCCGGGCAGGTCTCGATGTGTTCAGCCGTGGGCTGTTAACTGCACCGCAAACTCTGAATCTGCAAACGCAGCCGTTTAGTATCCTCGATATCATCGGGGGACAACGGCGCGACCTGTCCCAAGCACTGCTTACGGAGGAACAAGAAAAACAATTCAATCAACAGCTGTTAGACCTTGTAGTAGCACAGGAGCTGACCAATCTGGCAGCAGGTGTCGGTGGTGGAACCGGGGTTGGAGAGGCTATTGCACCAACGGGTGTTCAAGGCCCCAGTGCCTTCCAGAACCTCTTAGGCGGGGCTGGGCTCGGTGCTGCTATAGCACAGGGTACTGCAGTTGGTGGGCCTGCCGGCGCAGCTATAGGCGGATTGGCCGCTTTAATATTCAGCTAAGAGGTAACTATTATGACTACACCAGCGGATTTTATGAAATTGACGCAGTTTCTGCTGCCTATGGTGCAGAGCGGTGACCCTGCGCAGATAGACCAGGCCGCGGGTTTATTGGCACAGAAAGGGGCTGTTAATCCCCAACAGTTCCTAGCTACCGTACAAGCAGGGAACGCTCCTGCCAATTTGTTGGGGAATACAGCGAAACTACCCACATTCAATCCTGGGCAAATCGCTCTCCCACAGACACCGACAGGGAGTACCACCCCTGGGACACCGCCTATTATCGCGGAGAAGGAAACGGAAAAGGAGAAAGCGAAGGACTTGCTCACGAAACTCCAGGAGCTGTCAGCGGGTATTTCTGCACCAGCAGCCCCTGTAACACCCGCCCCACCGGCCGCTCCGGTTGTTAACCCGAATACCGGGGTTGGAGGTGTCGGTGGTATCAACATCGAGCAGATCCTGCAACAGGTTTTGGGCAGAGGAAGTGTTCCTGCTAATAAAACATTTGGACAACTATTGATAGGTCAATGAGGTAAACGCTATGCCACACACACCTAGCCATGCGCTCGGGCAGGACTTACAGACCCCAGTAGACCCTGGGGTAGTTCCTGGGGCTCCCACTACGCCCGAAGAAGCTGCGACCCGAAAGGAGCAGTGGAAACAGGTTTTGGGTTCCCCCGAATTCGGTGCTGCCTTAGCACAATTCAGTATTGCTATTACACAGCCCCGCGCCACAGTAGATACCGGCTTGGCACAAACAACTCGTGCAGTGGGGCAGGGATTCGAGGCCGCAAATCGTGTCGTCGGTGAGCGACAGCAACGCGACATTACCGAACGCCAGCAGCAGGTTTCTGAGCGTGGAGCCGCTACGCAAGAGCAACGAGCTGAGACAGAACAGGAGCGTGTGGATCTCGAAAGGCGCCGGCTGGAAGAGAAGGATCTGCCGGAATCTGAAGCCAATATTGAAGGGACAAGGGCAACAACCGAAGCGACTCGGGGCGCTGAAGAACGGGCGAAACTGATGGCTCCTATACAACGGGAACTGGAGGCAGCTCGGAAGGATCTCCTGAATGCACAAACCGAAGACCAATTTGCATCTGCTCAGGCCAGAATGAAGAACGCCCAGACTAACAGAATCAACGCCTTGGCGAACCGAACACGGGCTCGGATTGCAGAAGCGGAATCACAAGGAGTGCAAGACCTGCGTGCTGCACAGACTGAGGCACAGCAAGCCTTGGCCACTCTGCGGGATGCCCAAGCACAGGCAGGGGGTTTCGGCGGAAGTGCCTCCCTACAGCATTTGAATGCTCTGGCTGGGAGCCTCCAACGGGTCGCGGCCGCCAAGGGCATTTCTATGACCAATGACCAGGCTCGCCTTGCTGCACAACAGATGCTCAAGACCACTTCCGCCTCGAGCAGGGAACAGTTTGTTCAGGATACTGTCAAAGACTACATCGAAACCAGGCGTCAATTCGATGAAGATGTGACTGATGAGGATATTATGCGGATTATAGAACAGGCTGAGGTTGCCGCTGATGTGATGAATCTGCAGAGTATATCTTCTCCTGGTGGAGTTTCTCTCACAGGGGCTCCGCCAGGTCAAGAGCAAGGAACCACGCTTGAAACCTTCGACCAGCAGAAAGCCTTCGTTGAAAGACATGGAGGAACGTTGGGAACGGAAACTGTGCTTGGCACCGATATAAATGGGAACACGGTCAGGGGACTGCCGATATTAGACCCCCAAGGAGCACAAGTTCCGCACGAAACTACTGGATTGCCTAGAGTTATCGTTCCATGACAGACCCCATAAATCCACAACAGCTGCAGGACTTCCTCGGATTTAAGCTGCCCAATCAGCCAGAGGAAGAAGAGCAGCAACAACCACTAAACCAGCTGGAGGCCGTGGAGGGTGCCACCCCATCTCTCCCTCAACCGGCCGAAAAGGCACCAATCACCGAGGCCTCCATGCTGGACTTTATAAATGTGCAGCCACAGGCGCAGCCTCCAACTCCAACTGAAACCCCAAGCGCCGGGGCTCCGGTTACAGAAAAAGCGCTGCTGGACTTTATCACCCCTCCGAAGGCAGAACCTGAGAAGGAAGGCTTCAAGCTGATTCCTGACGAGTTTGTTTTGCCCTTTGGTTTAAGAACAAGGGCCGAGGATATTAAGAAGGCTACAGAGGATATTAAGAAGGCTACAAAGGCGTCGGGCGCCTTCCTTCTGCAGGTGGGCCCAGCTTTTAACTTGATGCGGATAGAGCGAACCCGTCAATTGAAGGAAGGAGTTGTCCTCCAACCCTTGGTTGAGAGTATTGCTGATACTGGTACGCTCTTAATGGGGCGTGAAGGGGGACTGCTGGATAAACTACAAAAGTTGGAGCCAGGGTCGGTTGAAGATAAGGACAAGCTGAGTAAGGTAATACAAGATTACAGCGATATTAAGGGACAGCATCGGATGGCTAAACTAGCGAAAGACCCTGAAACTAAGGAGGCTTTTGACCGGTTGAAGGTGCTGGAAGAAATGATTCAGGAGAACGCTCCTCAGACCATTGCCGGCCAGGTAGTCCAAGTAGCTATATCGAACCTTTTGCCCTTGATTGGCACATCCATTGTGGCTGGGCCGGCTGCCGGTTTGTCCGTGTTTGGAACGCAGGCTTTTGCAGCCCGGTTCTCTGATAGTACACTCAACGGTCGGAGTCTGGAAGAGAGCATATTGGATGGAATGATGCAGGTATTGATGGAGGCCGTACCGGAAAGCGTGCCATTGGCAGCCGCGCTGCGTGGTGGTTCATCGTATTTGCGCCGGCTGTTGGAAACCTCTGGATTGGAGGGGTTCCAGGAAATGCTTACAAGCGTACTGGAATGGAGTTATGATGTGAATACGCTGGGCGAAGATATAACATTGCGAGAAGGAATACAAAAGGTTATTAACGACGGTCTGGTTGGCTTTTTCGCAGGCGGTGTAATGTCAACCATCACGCATCCCGCTGTAAAATCCGCCGAGAAGAAGGCGAAAACAGGCGCGTATTCCCACAAACGGAGCGCTAGTAAATCGTTTCAACCGGACATTGTCGAGCCTGGAGGCCCCTTCCTGACATTGGCGGAACAGGAGCGTATGACGCTTTTGGAAGAGCAGATTCCTTTCCTCGCGGCTGTGAATTCAGAGGACTTAACCCCCGACCAATTCGCCTATGTACAAACCCGACTGCACCATTTGCAGGTGGAGCTGGCTGACTTACAGGATAAGGCGCTGACCGAAATTGACGAGAATGGCCAGCTTACAATCAAGGGTGTGTCGCTGGTGGATATTGAACAAAGCACTACGCCGCAGCACGAAGCAGAGTTGGCCTATGAGATAGAAAAGCCCGAAAACGAAGTCAGCCCCCACCTTGAAATCAACCATGAAGTTAATCAAAAGCAGCTGTTCAAGGACATAATGGCGGTTCCTAACAAAGGGAAACAGATAGCAGAGGGAATGGTAAAGGACACCTATGAGAATCAACTGGAAGCCGAGAAACAGAAACAAGCCCACAATGACTGGGTATTGAACAGGAAGGGTGGAGCTCTCCCCCGAATGTTGGAAATCTTTGGCAGGGATGAAATCTACCAAGAGGAGCTCCGGGAAATGTTGGATAAACATTGGCCTGATAGTGAAACGGTTTTGTTATTCAATGGTCACTCGCCCAAACGGCCTGCATTCCAGCCTGCAGATAAACTTGTTGCAGCAACTGGAGCTGGTAATGCAAGTGCCAATGTAGGGATGGCTATGCTGATTGCACACCAGAAGGCCGGCGCCGAACTAGAGAATGCTGTGGTTACTATGATAGAGGTACCGAAGAGCGCAATCAAAGCGGTCAATACAAGTTTCTCCTCGGAGTTGGAATTCTTCTTCGAGACCAAGGATATTAAACATCGGGGCTTTTTCAAGTTTAATGATTACTTGTTGGGGCTGCAATTTACTAACTTCAAGGATATTAAACAAAAGTACCCATCCCACGGAGATATGACCATAGCGCTGAAGGGAGAAAAGCTACCACTCATTCACGTTGATAAAGCGGGTCAGCAGAGCCTTCCCGGTTTTGGGGTGAAGCGGAGTGCTCTGCAAACTATTGGGCCTGAGCAGTTGTCCTTTGTTGGGGAACTCGAGGCTAGTTTCGCACCGGAGCAGCTGGATTTGGGCTTACCGGAAGACGCCACCATTTGGCTGCGTGAGGGAGTGTGGAAGGTAAGCAGCGCTATGATGGGAACCCAAGGCGGAAGGGTGTTTGAGAATCTGCGCTCCGGCTTTGAATACTTCATGAAGTTCCCAGAGAACAGAGCACATGCCCGGAGTGAGGTGTTGGCTGCCAAGTTGTATGAATTGGCAGGAGTCAATGTGGCTAAGTATCAATTCGTCGCTGATGAAGCTGGACAGTTGGGAGTGGCTTCCCGATGGATACCGGAGCTGACGCATACAAAGGCGGTGGATGTGCTGAAAACAATTCCCGGAGTCAAAGAGGGTTTTGTGGTCGATGCTTGGCTGGGGAACAGGGATGCCATTGGAACCGAATTCGACAATATCGCTATTGAGGAAACCCCGCTTGGTACACAGGCACTTCGATTGGACTTCGGTGGTGCACTGGACTTCCGAGCCCAAGGTGGGAAGAAACCCTTCGGTAATCGGGTAACGGAGATTGCTTCGATGCGAGATAAGGGAGCCCCGAATCGTCCTTCGGTGCAGGTGTTTGGTGATATGACTGATGAGGAAATCAGTAGACACACCGGAGCTCTGCAGAACATTAGCAGGTCGCAGATTGAAAATGTCGTTGACCGTTTTGGGCCTGACTCGCTCAAGGAAAGAGAGCAGCTTGTGGATACTCTCGTTGCTCGCAAGGAAGATATATTGGAGAGGTTCCCACCAACACAACCTCCGAAGCTGAAGATTATATCCCAGGATAGTCAGGCTGGTGTGGAAAAAATGGGCAAGACTACAAAGGTTATCCTGGCCAAGATGTTCCCGAAACAGCAAGGTGCCCTATTCCCATATATGAAGAACAAGCGAGGCGAGGAAGGCGATACGCCTGTTATTACAAAGAAACGCGCGTTGCTGGACTTGGACAAATACAACTGGTGGATTAAGACCACATGGACGATTTTGCAACTCGGTGCTGAGAACCGTCATATCCCTTGGTTGACCAGATATATCGAAAGACAGAATTTCATGGCTAACACCAAGATGAATTGGATGAGCCGGGCTGACCAACGGGTGAAGGAATGGCAGCGCCTGTATAAGGAACAGGCCGACGCGCTGGCTAATCTCTTATTCGACGTTACGGAAGGGAATTTTATGGAAGTGGAAATTGAGAAGGATGGTGTTAAGGTTATCACCTCGCTAAAGCCGGAACCTCTTCGTAACCCAACACCGGAGGAGCTAGCCAGGCTCGTCAAGAAACACAATGTGGGTGAGCAGGCGTTGGGACTGTACTTCCGAATCAAACAGGATTTCCAAGACTTTCTCAAGGCTATTGAACAGGCACAGATTACGAAAGCCGAACGGACATTCACTGACCAAGACCAGTTGAATGATAAACTAAAGAAAATCCACACCACTATGAAGGCGCTGCGCGATAAACCCTATTTCCCGTTGAGCCGTTTTGGTAAATATACGGTTGTAGTTCGCAGTCGGAAGACCGGCGATGTGATATACATGGAGGCTCATGAAACTCGTGGGCAGCGCAACCGCGCCTTTGAACGGGTACGGAAGATGCCGGAATATAAAAAGGAATTGATACGAAAATCACAATTCACTGAGGATACCGTGCCGTATCGCAGTCTGCCTCCCACAGTGAAGGAAGATATTGTGCGATTGCTCGAGTTGGATATTCCAAAGGATGACGCAGCCCTGGAGGGCAAACGTGTGAGGAAGTTGGCTGAACTTGAAGAGATACTTTTCGAGCAAAGTGATGCATCACGTTTTATCAAGCACTTTGAACAACGTAAGAGCACACCTGGATACAGCAAGGATGCCATGCGGAACTACGCTGATTACTTCTTCAGAGGCAGTAATCACATAGCTCGCATACAGCACATGGATGAGCTGGATGATGCTATTAGAGGGTTGGAGAAAGAGCTAGGTGATATGACCAAGTTGAATGCTCCTGACCTAGATAGACGCATTGGTATCGTGCAGATGGTTAAAGACCATCGCAATTACCTTATGAATCCTGGCAATGATTGGTCGAATTTGCGGGCGTTGGGCTTCGTGTGGTTTATTGGTTTCGTGCCGGCAAGCGCGGCTATCAACTTAACCCAGGTACCTTTGGTGGGTTACCCATACCTGGCTGCGAGGTTCGGGGATGTAAGGGCTATCAGGGCGCTGACCAGGGCAGGGAATGACGTTCGCAAACTTTATTTAAATAAGCTGGGAGGCATCACGGATGAAAAACTGCGAGCTATTAATCTTGGTATCCGGCAGAACTTCCTGGAGGAGTCGCAAGCTATGGAACTTGCTGCGATGGCGACACACAATGTTTTGCAGCGGGCTTTGCCGGGTGATAAGGTACAGCGAATGTTCCGTGAGATACAATATACCTCCGCATGGATGTTCCAGACGGCTGAGAAGTTCAACCGTCGGATAATGTTTAGCGCAGCATTCGACATGGCTTTGCAGGCAGAACCCGACTCAAAGGCAGCTAAATACCTCGATGAACTTGCGGCAGATAATCCTATGCAAATAAACGAACTGAAGAATCAAGGCTGGTCGGACAAACACATCAAGGCGTTTCTGGCTGGCAAAGATGCGGTTAATCGAACGCAGTATGAATATGCGACTTGGAATAGGCCTCTGTTCATGCGCGGTAAGAAGAGCGTTGTGTTCCTGTTCTACAATTTCATCCAGAACAACCTGTGGTTCCTCAATATGTTTCAGAACCGGCCAGGAAGTAAACGCGCCCTTTTGTTGTTGTTGTTCACTGCCGGGTTGAGTGGTTTGCCCTGGGCAGAAGACTTGCAGACGTTCGCCAAATGGCTGGCACGACAGTTTGGAATGGACTTCGATCCTGAGCGCGAACTCCGAGAGATGTTGGTAGAGCTGACGGATATCAGCCCGGATGTGTTCCTGCATGGCGCGTCAAGGTATAACTTTGGACTGGGACACGTAGGAGAGCTCACCGGCTGGCCACTACCCAGCTTCGATCTCAGTGGTCGATTGTCAATGGGACAAGTGCTGCCCGGGATGGACTTCCTTAATCAGGGCGACTTTGATTACAGGTTCCTACGTGGGGCAACGGATGCCTCAGGGGCTGTCGGTAGCGGTCTCATTAATATCATGCAGGCTATTGCTGACTCTAAAAACCCCGACCAGTGGAAACGATGGGAACGAGCTTTTCCGAGCTCGATGAAGAACATGTCCAAGGGGTTTCGGCGTTATGTTAGAGAGGGAGAACAATCTCGCAACTTTGCTAACATTGTCGATTACGACCCGAATGACCCTGAACATCTGTTGGAAAATATCGGCCAGGCTGCCGGCTTTGCTCCAACGAGGGTGAACCAGGAGTGGGATAGAATCCGTATGCAGCAGGAAAGCGCTATGTTCTGGGACAGCATAAAATCCGTTCTCATGAGTCAGTTTGATGCTGCGATTGAAATGAACGACCGAGAAGGAAAGGCCGATGTAAGAAAGGCTATTAAACAATACAACAACACAGTGCCCTTCAGGAATCTGCGCATAAGTGGTGACAAGCTGGAAGCCTCACGGAAGAACCGTGCGAGAGCAAGAGCCCTCCAGGAACGGGGGCTCCTGCCACAGAAGTCGAACATACCGCTGTCACGCGAAATCAACCGACTGTTCCCAGAAAGCGAAACGGTTCAAGAAGAGACGTTACGCTGACAACCGGGAAGCCGGGGACAGACGAGATCTGCTTCGCGTAGTGCCCTACGACGCTGACGCACGCAACGGGTAGTTACACCTAGCTCATTCGCCAGCCGTTTTGTAGGCCAGGACATGGTCTGCGCGAACAGCATATACACGCAGCACACTCCCTTCTCTTCAGCTATTTTTGTTAGCTTGTCGTTCACTGTTACTCCTCAATATTAGCTTAGTGCCATCAGATTTTTGGGTGATATATCCGCTATTGATAAGACCGGAAAGGCACATCTCGAACTCGTCGTGCGAGCGGAATTTGTACATCATCATTTGCCAAACTTTCTGACGATCGATTTCTTTTGCAGCACGGATGAGCGTTAATACTTCCTTCATTTGCTCTGCATTTTCCTTCGTGCCGACCTGGTCGAACACCTTAATCATATCCTTTTCTAGTGCGGTAACAAGTGTGTTCGCCGCTATGAGGTCACTCTCATATATTACAAGCTCGTCGCGTTGGGCTGCGGAAAGTACCATCGCTAACTTGTGGATGTGTGTTTGTTTGCGAGCGATGTAACCGGAGTATTGCTCGCTGGCCATATGTCTTGGTCGGTTTTCCCAATGCTCCTTGTACCACTGTGTCCCCCAGCTTACTGCACCCTTCGATAAGGAGAACTCACCTCGCATCTGTGCAATCCGGTCGAGGTCATCGACCAACATTTCTGCGTCCATGATATGCTGCTCGCTTTCTATTACCTGGCTAGGATAGGCAACAAACTGACGCTTGCGCTCGGCATATACGAATACGCTGCGAGAGGTAAAACCCCCGCCTATCATATATTCTGGGAAGTTGCCAGCTACCCATGCTGGCGTGGTGCAACCGATGATGTTCAGCCACGGATTTTCAATAACGTCGTGGCCTTGGGTTTTGGTGGATTTGCGAAAGGTGCTGACCTGGCCGTCCCACAGCGAAACCAATACGTCTACCATTTCTCGATCCTGGGGATTGAAGAAGGTTCCGAGCTCGCTGGCTGCGACGGTTATGCAGGACATTGGGTACATCAATCCGTCAGGCATAGTGACGAGTTCACTTGCATCGGCAAGACTCTGCATGAGTGCTTGCCAAGTGACGGCATCAGGCCCAAAGTGTACCCCCTCTATTTCGCGTAAGAGCTTCATCCCAATCCCCATCGTGGTTGATTTGCTAACCACACCGGGAGGCGCGACAAAGAATATATAAAAGTTAGGTGTCCATTGGAAGTAACGCTGGTCTATCCAGACACGCCTACGCAAAGCCCCTGCAATTGTACTGACCCCTGTCCAGAAATGAAATATGTCTGGCGCTTCGGAGTGTGCAGTGTATTCGAGGTATTTCTTTAGCCAATCTTTAAAGTGGCGCCCTGACATCTAACGCCTGCATGACATAATAGTAAGGGACTTCAAACTCCCTTGCCCAAAGAAGTTCCAGTTTTATTCCTTCACTTTCTTCCCAACCGTCAAGGCAGAGAATCTCCATATGACTACAAGCCTTTAAAAGAACCCTGTTTGACCTCTGCCAAAACTCCGCACTCCTAGGAAGTACATGGGCAACTGCCATAGGATGATGGTGGATAATGCTGGATATCCTGACTCGCTCATCCTCTTGCATCATGTCAGCCACATACTGCATTACGGCCTCATATCGACTTTGCATAACCTTAGGATCTTCATGCGTATAAGGTGATGCTACGTACGTCAGCATTGTTGTTCCTCCTGCGATTAACCGGGCGGTCTATTTCCCGAACCCCGGTCGGTTTATTTCCAATCAATATCCTTACACTCCCCCCAGCTTGGGCCTGCTGTAGCACCAACAGGAATAACCAGGGGATGTTCATAAGGAACAGTGATCAGCATTTGTTGTTCAATCTCGTCGCGCTTGTGAAGCATATCCTTTGGAACCTGTAACACAAGTTCGTCATGGACTTGCAACAGCACCTGTACCCAGGGAAGATTCTCCTCTATGTTGTCCCATCCTTTGTTTATAATGAGTGCAACGGTGCTTTGTGGAATCCAGGCCAACGCTTCAGGCAGCAAGGATTCTATTCTTTCGAAGAAGCGAATCCGATACCCAAATGCGTTGCTAACTGATCGAGTTGTTGCAAGGCTTTCTTCGACGCGACGATGCCACTGTCTAATTCCTGGATGGGCTGAAAGCCAACGTTTGATGAAATCCTCTGCTTCACGGATGGTAATACCCAATTCAGCCGCAAGAGTTCTTGCCTTACAGCCGTAATTAGTTGCATGGACTCCTTGCTTAGCTTTGTGGTACGAGGAGGACGCCAACTTGCTGGGGCTGCAGTCGGTTCCTGGAAAAATTGTTTTAGCATTTTCAACATGAATATTTACTCCTTCTCTTAGCATTTGCTTAAGTTCATCATCATCGGCCTCCCATACTACCACATAGAGGTCTGCCCTGTCAAGGTCGGTCGCCATGAGAGTATAGCCTCGGTCTGGGATGAAGAGCTTTCGCAGGTTAGGTAATTGAAAATGTAGCTTGTTTTTAAAATCCTCTAGTTCCTCCCCTGATGTGATGTTTTGAAGGTTCATACCACCACCAAAAGCGTTTTTCGAGGAGGAGAATCGGAAGGTGTCGGTGCCTGCCACATTGTAACTACACCGCACACGCCCGTCTGGGTCAAGGGGTGCTTTGATGAACGTGCTGTACAGAACACCTATGCTACGGTAATTGGCCAGGGCGTCGGTCAAGGGGGATAGTACGGGTTCGCGCTTGCCTATCTTTTTGAGTGCGTCGTCGTCGGCTGTCGGTCGTCCGGTCTTTCGGTTGGTTACAGGTTTGATTCCAAGTTCGTCGTAGAATAGTTTTACCTGCTGTTGGGGGCTACGGTACCAGGGCTTTGCGGTTTTCGACTTCGGCGGCTCGTGTACGTCAGGTCCGATAAGGTTTTGAAACCATGCTTCATATTGGCTGCCGGCTTCAGACAATTCCATAGCGACTGTTGCCCGCAATTCCTTATTGATGCGAACACCACGCAGCATCGCATAAAGGGCGTGGCGAAACATTTTCATCTGGAAGTTGTATTGGTCTCGCAACTGCAAGTGGTCTATTTGTGCATCGAGGACATCGCTGACTTCATACGTCACCACGCAGTCCTTGCAGTTGTAAACCCACAGCTCTTCTTCAGGTGTATTGCTGTCCCACTCCTTTCCCTCGTCCTTCCAGTACAGGTGGTACTCGCAATAAATGGAAGAGAGGAAGTCCAACCCTTTGGGTAGTCCAGGCCAGCAAACATGGTGGGCAATCATGGTATCCATGCTGACATTGCAAATTTCGCCCCAATACAGCGTTATGTACTGAGCGTCATATAAAAAATTTTGTCCTACAATACGGGCGTTTTTATGGCATATAACGGCCAGAATCGCCCGTATAACAACGAACTCGGTGTCGGGGGTATCAAAGTATCCCTCGGCTCTTTCGACGCACATAAACGGAATACAAATGGCAGCACGTTTACTCCAAGCGATACCAATACACGCAATGTGCCCACCCCGCGTCTCGAGGTCGACAGATAGTTTCATCGGCCCCTGGTCTAATTTGTCGCTAATCCACGACAACCTCTCAAGTATCTCGTCGACGGACGGACGCACCTTGAAGTCGTACTCCGGTCGGCGGATTTGAGGAAACTCACTCTCACCTTTCGCCCGTGTCAGGTCGTGAAGAGCAACTGCTCGCCATCCCCATTGGCGCATGATTGCAGCCGGATGATACGTTGGGATGACTTTTGTTTGAGGCTCTACACCCAGGGCACGGTGAGGCATTACGCTGCCCCGCCATTTGGTTATGCCCGACTCCGAGGTTGTAGCCCACAACGCCGTATCGCCAAGAGCGAGTATGACATTCGGCTGCACGCTGCGGATTTCGTCATGCAGTTCGTTGACGCCTTCAATGACTTGTGCCTTGGGATAGCGTCCCCACATAGGTTGGATACCATCGGCCTTGGCAGCTGTTTTGGTGGGGAACCAGACTTTGATATCATTGCCGGGGGGTCGGCGCTTACACGCGTTTGTGATAAAACAGTCCTCGCGGCGTATGCCGACGTCGCTGAGCATGCTGTCGAGGAGTTGTCCACTACTACCCACAAATGGTTCACCTTTGCGCACCTCCTCTGCACCAGGGGCTTCACCCACTATCATGATTTTAGCAGACTTCGGTCCGATTGCTGGCACATATTCTCTCATATATAGGTTCCTTCATAATAACCTAAGCGGAAGAGCTCAGGCATATGTTCATTTACAAGCTCCACAATGTAACCGCTTGGTCGCTGGACGTCGTAATAGCGAAGGTCAGCATTGTGGTTGCGTACTTTATAAGGGTTGATAACCTCAGACCAATCAGGGGAACTGTTTATCCCCAGGATGATATTTAGTTTCTGTATTGCCCTACGCCTAACATCGTCGCTGCCGTCGATAGGCACGACGCATTGGCAGCGAGGCATAAAGTATCTGAAGAACCGCTCGTACATTGTCACCAACGGCCACAGCTTCATGTTCCGGCACTCCCATGAAACGGCTGTGACGTAAGGATGCCTGAAGGGCATAACCGTAGTGATGCCGGAGAGCATCATATAGTACGCCAACCGGCTAGAATCAGGTCTGTCAATATGTGTAAAGTAGAGCGTCTTCTCGTATTTGGCAAACTCGGACGCCGCCTGTAAAGAGTAACCCTCCCGCCGAATCGCGGCCTCAAGGAACTTGGTGCCTGTATGCGGGATTGATGCGAGCAGAACCTCGTCTTCCTTCGGCATAGGCTCATTCCGTGTCGGCCATACGGCTGAAGGCTAGGTCATAACTTTCCTTGTTCGACTCGATGCCTACGGCTCGCAGGCTTTCACGGGTGGCAGCAGGAAACACTGTCCCACTACCGCAGGTCGGGTCAAGCACCCTATCACCGGGGCGACAGCTTCGACGCATAAGCTGCGCAAAAAGCTCAACAGGCTTTTGCGCAGCATGAACCTTGTTCATAATGTTGGGGATGCTGATAACGTCACGATAGACGGCCACCGCCTCACGCTTTCCTTTTATGCCAAAGAGGATAGTCTCGTAACATCGCCGGGGCATATGCTCTGGATGCGGGAGCAGGCCACAATTGCCTTTGTCCCAAATGATGGGGGCTTTGGCAACCCACCATCCGGCAGTCGTATACATATCGTAGAGTTTGCTGAACCACAGCGGGTCGCAGAAAACATATATATGGGCTTCTCGTTTACATACAGCATAACCCAACTGTGCCAGGTCTTCATATCTTTGTATTGCCTCCTGTGGGTCGTCGGAATATTCATGGTCAAGGTCGGCCATATCACCAAAGACCTTGTCTGCATTGATACCGTAAGGGGGGTCAGCGATGATGAGGTCAAACAGCTCATCCCCCATCTGTCGCATTTCGTATTCGGCCTTGCCGTAGATTATCCGGTGCCCGCTCTCATTCGGGTCGCCCACCGTGTAGCGGGACGATAGTTCCTCAGTGAACTCCTGCTCCAGTTTCCGGCACAAGGTTTTCCAAGCCTCGTTTTCCGTTTTGGCGTTACGGATTTGAGGGTCGTCAAAGTGGTCAACGAGAGCCAAGCTATTATTTATAAGTTTTGTTGGTTCGCCACCAGTGGGTTCCCGTCCGAGTATTTCACGGGCTGTATCCCGTGCGGTTTGGTCGGGGTTCAACACACTCCTCAACTCGTCGAGGGCGGCATACGCCTGCGCCTTCTCTTGCCATGTAAGGTCATTGCGCACAACGTTTTCGGAAATCTCAGCCTCAAGCAGCTGTTCGGCGTTGAGGTCAGCAATGGTTTGGTACGGAATCATACCTGGCGGAACGATCTCGCCCTGATGTGTAAACTTTATCTCAGCCTTGTGTAGGAGTTCCATTGCCCTGATACGGCGTTCACCCACAACCAGGGTACGGTTATCGTTACGAAGGACAGGGGCATGAAGCAGTCCATGCGGTTTGGATATATCGTGGGCTAGTTCATTGAGAGCGTTTTCGTCGAAGTCTCTGCGAACCCGATTCTCCCCGACAATAAGCTCATTAATATCTATCGTTTTCATGTTCGCTCCAAAAAAAGCGGGGGAGTGGCGAAACTCCCCCGTAAGGTTTATTGTTGTTACGCAGCAGATGTAACCCTGGACACATCGTTGTAGATGGTGTCTGGGTCATTCTTATCAGGACGCTGTGTGACACGGATGGTGACAGGACCTTGCCCCTTCAACATACGCGGTGACCAGGGCTTACCACTGAGGTTTTGCCCTACGGCCTCGCGCACACGGTTGAGCTTGATGTTCTTGTTAGCGCCAAACTCAAGCACACCGTTGTTCATGTCGAGGAAGATGGATTGCCTTACGGTAACCCTGTCCAGCCCCATTTCCTTTTTCAAATCCTCATCTATGATTTCATAGATAACATCGAGGATAGGCGAACCATCACCTGTTTGACGAGGAACAACATCGTCGATGATGGCTTGATAGTCATCGGAAGGCACCGGGGTGTAACTGGTTTCCCCGGACTTCTCCGTTTCCGTATCAAGAAAGGTATCAGGATTAAACTCACTCATTTTGGTTTCTCCTATGCTAGGTTAAAGTTAAAGGTATGAGTGTTAGACTACCCTTTTCGAGGTGCTAGTGCCCTTACCATACCGGGACTTCCAGACATCAACTATCTGTTTAAAGCCCGGTGTAAGGCCGACGTCGATAGGTAGATTCCGAGCCTTCAGTTCCATATTGGGTGTGTCTGTGCTCCACAGGAATTTGCCTGCTTCACGGTAGACATACACCACGTCGCTGAAGAATCGCGGAATACGAGGCGCGAGCTTTCTGCCGAGGGCTTGGGCTTGTACGGATATGCCACCGTAGACCTCGTCAGTGTCACGGAATTGGTGTGCTGTGAGGACAAAGAAACAACGAGTGTCGGAACACAGCTTATTGATAAGCCGCTCCTCCACGTCCATCGCAACTTGCCATTCGCCAGGGGATTTGACGGGCTTACTGCCAACTGTCATATCCATTACCATGATGTTGATTCCGCTTAGAGAATCAAGCACCACAGCCCTGTGATTGTCCCACTCGTCTACAGCACCGTATTCCTTCCCGGTGCGGTCGCAGACAAAGTTGGCACACTTTTGTAGAAGCTTGTTAAATTGGTTATAATCCCGTTTGCTAATCCCGGCCTTCAACTTGGTCAGGTCTTCGAAGTTCATCGTGTTGATTTTTTTAGCATTATCAAGCATGGCGTCCCACGAGGGTGCTGCGGGTGGAACGTATGCCCAATGAAGCTGGTCGGGGTCAGTGTCGGAAAGGATTTCCATACCCATCGGCTCGGTGAAGAGGCAGAATACCTCAAGACCTGCATCGAGCAAGGTACGGATAACATGGGTTTTGCCGGAGCCTGTCGGCCCTTGAAGCAACGTGTTAGTGCCAGGATATTTTGCGTCCGGCCACGTCGCGTCAGCTGGCTCGGCTGAAGCTAGGTTCGGTTCGGTCATTAGTTACCTCCGTTAGTTCATACTCTAAAAGGCCTCGCGGCCACTTGTCTATCTCGTTTTGGAAGAGCGGAAAGAAGTCAATAGACCCCTTACCACATTTGCTGCACTGGACACAAGCTGCATGCCAGCCCTTACCATATTGAAAAAGAATCCTAAACCAAATATCACCACAATCAGGACAATAAATAAAAGTGTTAGAGGGTTGTAAATATCTGCCATTGTCGTGGTATTCCCTGTACCATAAGTCCTGCACCACGGACGACAGGGCTCCGATGTATTTATCCCGGAGGAAAAGCGTGACTTTACCAACCGGGATTCGTGGGCTATTGATTGCATTGTTCATACCTTCCCTTTCCATATCTCTCGCTCGCGCAGCAGATTCGCCACGCGAAATTCTAATAGTTCAACCTGGGCTTGCAGTCGTTTTATTTCTATCAGCTGGTCAGCCCGGATAGGACAACGATAACAGGTGTAAGTATCTTCATGATTCTCCTTCGGTATTCCTTGCATGGTTACGTCCCCCATAGCGTTTCTCGTATAGCCGCTCGAATCGCTCGGTGTGCCGCCTAAGCTGCTTCTTGTAATATTCGAAAAGCCTACGATAATATTTAATCCACTCAGGTCTGCAATGCAGCAGCTTTTCGCGGATGCCCTGGACGTCAGCAGTATAAAGGCGCATCAAGCTTCGCTCGTTGTAATAGTCAACCTGCAGCGCTATTTCATCAACCTTGGACACTTTCGGCCTCCATTACCAGCGGAACTGATGGGTCTTTGGCTAGGGGATCCCAGCGACGCAACTCATAATCGTTGAGCCACGGGGCTGGATGTTTGCTGTTGCACAAGGTGTTAAAAGTGCAACCGCCATATGCAGTACAGGCTTCGTCGAAATTGGCGAACCACTCTCTGCGTTCCCAAGCCGTTATCATATTGCGGACTGTTTGGAGCATCACTTCCAACCAGCGGTCAATCTTCCACTTGGGAATTTGCACAGGTACCTCAAGAAAAGTTATGTCAGTTTTCAGGATACCAACACCCCGCACGATAATACCCTCGATGGGCATACCGACTTGAGCTGACGCCCACGCATAACCGATGAACTGGCTGCGTAAGTCCCAGCGTTTTGCCCAGCTTGCACCGAGTGCCTTGGTGGTCTTTTCGTCAACGCCCCAATAAGCGTTGTTGAATATGCCGAGCATATCGTACCGGCCACAATAGAATAGAGGCTCGCCGGTTTCGGGGTTGTTGATGGGGAGAGGAACCGCAAAAGTGAATTCGACAGCTGGTTTATTGTTGCTCATATAAGGCTGAATGTGGTCATCGCCGGGATTGTACTCGTCGAAATATGCAATGAGAGCTGTCGCTACACGGACAAAGGTTTTGGGGTTTTGCTCGGGGGGTTCATACTCTCCCCACTCGTCTATGAATTTAAGGAGCCCGTTGCAAAGGGCTTCGGTGAGATTCTTCTTGTCGCCGTAGAAACTCATTCGGACGGTTTCAATGGCAGCGGCAAAGGCACCTCCGGCGTGGAGGTCAGGACTGGTTGCGTGTGGGGTAAGGCCGAGGATAAACTCCCGGTAGAATTTCAGCTCACATTGTTTAAAACTGTTCAATATTGTGCTGTCAATATACTGCGGGAAGTGCAGTTCCATAGCCTCAACACGCTCGCGGGTATCAGTTGGTGGCATGCTGGGGTTCCTTGTAGCTTATGATAAGGTTTCGGGTATCAACCGTCATGGTAATCTGGGGCGCGATTAAGGCAAGCTCAGGGTCGCGTTCCATTTCTTCCATTACGGCTGTGCGGAAGGCATAAAGCCTACCCCTGTACGCTTGCGCAGCATCATGATTCAGGCAGGCAACAATTACAGGCTCGTGCAATGCCTTAAAAAAGAGCTTGCGAAACGTTTCGGGGTAGTCGTTTAATGCTCGTGGTGTGGCCATCAGAGGTCGTCGAGTGTGAACTTTTTGGCAGGGGCTTTGGATGCGGTTTTGCGTCCGCCTCTGTCCCCGCTGTTTTTTCGTTCGACGCGCAGACATTTTATAGCATTGCGCAGCTCGTCGTCGCTGATGTTAAGACCGTCCAACCGGCGCCTGCGTATATCATTGATGTACGATTGGCGCTCGATGGAGGTCATACCTGTGGGGTCAAAGTCAGTCATGGGCACCTCAAGCTGCTATGGGCAGGGACTCGCCCTCGTCGTCATCGACCGTGAGAGTTTTACCCTCCATGATTCTGTCCAGGGTTACTTTTGCAAGATTTTGAGCCAAGTCGGGCTTGGAGTTATCGTTGGCTGTCATAGCGTCCAATATGCCTTTGGAGTCCTGGTCATCTACCCACGCGCGAGCAAACCCAAGCTCGAGGCGTAGCTCTTCACATACCTTCCTCACAGTTTCTCCGTCAGGGAAGGCATAAGTCTCAAGATTGGGATTTTTACTGATAGCATAAACCACTTCGAAGATTGCGCCCCAGATGCAGCGGTAGGAAGTTGCCTTGATTTGTTGCGCGGTGAGGCACGAAGTCGCGCTGTTTATAGAAAGGTCGCAGGCAGGAATAACATTGAACTGCTGCACAGCCTGGTTGACAATATCGTTTGCTGTCATTTGTTTCATGTTGGTCTCCTTAGAAAAAAGCAGGACGGTGGCTGATGGGGGAGAGGGGAACCACCGCCCTGCAAAGCTGAACAAACATCATACATGGGAAATTGTCCCATATATTGCCCGTGCTGTCAAGTCTTTTTGGCGTCGTGTAGCGTTGCTACGGGCGCAGCCCTTCGCGCCTCTGTAGCTGTCAGCGGTTCGTCACCGGCTGCCTTAAACTCGCTTTCGAGCGGCAGCTCGTCGGGGACTTTGGGAAGTTCATACTTCCACTCGAACACGACAGAGTTTGTATCTACCCAGCCGATGACAACATCGCCTGTTTCTAACAGCGCCATCGTGATACTCTTGTCGATGGGAATAATCTCTATGATTTTACGCATTACATCCTCCTCATTCAGCCCAGCTATCCAGCAACCAATTGCGTAGCTGCTGGCATATGTTATCCACCTCACCGGGTTCGCTGGGCTTTATCTTCCCGGAGGGCAGGGTTACAATAAATTNNGATATGAACCGGGGGACACGCAGGTTTTAGGTCGCTCATATTTTTAGCATCTCAGGTTTAAGCGGTTTTGGTCGGTTGGTTGTCCAGTCGATGAGGTCTCGGCGGTCTGCTTCCTCCCACATATCGTGATATATTTCAGGGAGGAAACTCTGCCAATCGGAGCCAACGTATCTGTCCATCTCAGCGTCGAGGTAATAGGCTGCCATGCTATCGGGGTCGTGGCCGAAGGTGTTATAACAGAATAGAAAGTCGGCCTCGTAAGCCTCATATGCGCGTTTGGCATAACGCTCGAGAAACAGGATGGTATGCACGAGGTGCCTATCCGACATATCCTTGACACGAATCTTGTCCCCGTCCCTGGTTGTCCAAACCTTACGATTGCTCACACTGGGTCGTTCCAAATATTGGGGTCAAGCGTCGCTGCTTCACCCCAAGTGCAAGGCCCGCACATTCCGGTGGAGTGAACCACCTTACCATTGAGAACCAGGGTAACGACAGGAGATTGACCGCAAACCTCGCACGTCGCCTCGTAGTCCGGCTCGTAGCGGCCGAAAGTAATCGTGTTGTTCATAAAAACCTCCAGATTATAAGTGCTTATGCACGGGAATTACGAGGTAGTTAAGCCCTCGGTGTTTCTTTTGCAGGCGTTCTGCCCTGCGCTCGGCCTTCGGTTTTGTGTTGATAAGGTTGCCGGTAGAACTGCCCACCAGCTTTAATTGGTGTTGTCCGTTGGTTACTGCCACTACATATTTCATTTGTGCTGCTCTCCTAAGTGATGTGCCATTTCCTCGCCGAGCCAATACAGGGATACCGGGTCGTCGAGGTCGAGGCTTTGAATATAAATAGTTCGTGTCCGCCTGTCGTAGCAAGCCGCTACTCGCTCGCGGCAGTGGCGCCAGACCTGAGGGTCAACGACTATTCGCAAGTCGCTTACCTCGTGGACTTGCCTTTCGCCTGCCGTGGCGTGGCCGGGGGTCAGAAGCATCAACAGCCCTGCTATCAGGTTTCGCATCTTTTAAATCCTCCGCAAGAATTAGAATACGCTGTTCGAGCCGGCGCAACCTTGTATATATTGCCAGTTTTACTTTCAGCAGCTAATAGGTGATCGCCTTGTATAATGCTGTAAGCCGGGTATTTTCTTTTAATACCCTCGACTTGTGCGATCTTATGCCATCTCCAGGATTTTTGCCTAGCATCTAGGCGGATAACTGCTCTGTCACCACAAGCTGGGATTAAATCGTTAGAGATGACGCCCTTTTGGTAGAATTGTAGATAGACTTTCATAATTACCTCGCTAATTGCTGGTAGTATGTTTATATAAGACCCCTTTCTCTTGCTTCTGGGTGAGTCTTTAAATGTTTAACAAAGTTTCCTATGCGCCCGCTGAATGCAGATTCACTGATCTTCTTTCCGCATATAGGGCAAGTATATTTTTTATAATTTCTAGTGGGAGTGCTTGTGTTCACACCATATTTCCTGCTTTGATTTCCCTTGCGTATTTGCGTAGGGTTCTGATGCACACACCTACATCTTCTGACCACTCGGCTTCAGCATCTTTTGGTGCACACTGATTCAGCTGAATATAGAACATCGTGTCGGCGCCATAGCAGAGCTCTTTGTTGAGCCATGCGCTGGCAATGGCAGAGAGGTCATCGTGTTTGAAACCAAGCTCCCTGCCGATGAGGGCAAGCGGACAAGCCGGTGTCTTGAGGGACTTCGGGACTGAATAGCCCATGAAGTCAAACATCTTTGGGTTGTCCTGATAGTGCCGAGCGATTTTGTACAGGATGTTGTGCTTGCGAGTTTTGCTCACCTTGCGTATCTTCTTTTTCATAGCTCTGCCCTCCAACTTTCGGCAAGTAAGCGCAGACCGCTCACCATTAAAGAAGGGTCAGCTACCCAATCTGGTTTACCTACCATTGTATCCATGTCGGTGTAGAACCGCAGGCTCGAGCCTTGGTCGTTACCGTAAAGGATATTGGCCACTTTCCACGTAGAAAACCTGTCCTCGGAATCCGGGGGAAGCTCTTTGTTAAGCAGGACGCCCATGTAACCCAGGGGGCAACAAGGGATAGTACCGTTGACTGGTACTCCAGTGCGCATAAAACTATACAGCTTGGGATGCTCTTCAAAATGCTTGGCTGTTGCCTCTAAAAGCTGTATTCTTTCTTCTATCAATAAAGCTCTATCTTCCATCTTTTTTCTCCTCTGTGAATACTACTCTACAAACAATGTAAGGCCAAAAGACAAAACCGATAGCAAATACCATTACATAGTATAGAATGTGAATTTCCTGGCCATACTTCTCTAAGCCCTCAGGTATGCCGTCGACAATGGCACACAGCAATAGCCATATGCCAACTACCGCACTGCAGCTTACCCAAAGGACTGTAATGAATTCAAGATTCATCAGCAGCCTCCGGTTCTGTTATGGTCATTTCTCCTTCGCTAAAGTCGGGGGTTACTTCCAGGTCTTTAGGTTTCCAAACACATTTCTCCCACGTTGACGGCTGCTCGCCATCGTTTATTGGGCGTAAGCAGGTTTCGTGGAAGGAGACTTCCAGCACGCTGGTTGGCGGTGCTATGTCCAGGTTATACCATTCGCCCCAGTGCACTTCTGTAACCGTGGCTACCTTACCGATGTACCTTTTGCCCCAGGCCGGAGAGACTACTAGAACGACCTGTACCATCTGCCCGACGTGGAAGCGGTTCATCTCTGCAAACCTCTTGGTATGCAGTCGAGTATGCCCACCTTATGCGAGGGCGCTTTGCTGATAATGATGGCCTGGGCAATCATGAAAAGCATAACCATCCAGACCAGCACACGGTAGCTTTTAACTTTCCTCATTGTTGGTCTCCTTTGTTTGCTGTTTGACCCAATCACGGAGCAGCTTGGTTACAAGTGCACCGAACGCTCCGTATCGTGGTTTGTTGCGAACAGGGTCGCGCAAGAGATACTCTACCTCCTCAACCAACGAGCCGGGAAGGGAAAGCTTTTTCTCAATGGGTTCGTCGGCCAGCTTTTTACGAGGCATTGTCGTCCTCCTCAAAACGCTGCTTGGTCAACGCATATAGCTCGTAATAGAGCTGCAAACGCAAGGGGCGGTTGGGGTCGACAGCATCCTTTACACTTGGGTAGTTCACCTGCAACGCAAGGATGGCGAGGGCTCCACTGAACTCATGCTTGGGTAGGACGAGCCTATATGGATAGTCGTTCTTTTTCAAGTGCTGTATCTGTTTGGCAAATTCATCGACTATTTCATGGACGCAGCAGAGTTCAAGGAAGGCCGTCAAGTCCCGCCTTTTGCGAGCGCGGACAAGGACTGTCTTTTCGTCAGCAATGTTGGTGACGGCTGAGATAAAAAATTCAGGGTGATATAAGTACATAGGTTTTTACTCCGGTCGGAATTGGTTTTATACTCCGGTCGGAGTATTATGTTTCGCTCTTGTCGTCGAACACCCGGTGCAGCGCGGCGTTCATCGCTGAATCTTCCTCTGAGGTTACCTCAGGAATTTCGAAATCCGTTGGGGTTTCGTCAGGGGCTTCAATGCCTGCGCCTTTGAGAGCATCAGCGAATTGGTTGTCGACGGGGCAACAAAGCGCTATGTTGTCTAGCAACTTTATTTGCACCTGTTCGGCGATGGGTAATAGTGGGTGCTGTTCCTTCCGCATTTCCTTTCGGAGCTGATACATACGAAAGCGAAAACGCACCGCCTGTTTGTAGTCACGGAGGGGGACTTCCACAGGCGATGCGCTCGCTTGGCGGAACAACTCGAGCATTTGTGGTGCGAAGTTGGCGACTGGCATTAGAGGGAGTCCTCCCAGTCGTCATGGCTTTGCGAACCTTCGTGGGGGCATTTCCATGCAACAAGCGCAATGATGCCTACGATTATTGCAGTGCCTATTAAAGTGCCAAGGTCTGTCATTCGTCATCCTCGTCGGTGATTGTCATTTCGTAGCGAATGTGGAACCCGGTGAGTTCATCACGGGCTGTAAACGTCTGCTTACCGTCAAGCGTTACTATGTCCAGCTTGACGTGCTGACGTGGGATGATTTCGCTGTTCGTGCGCATTACATAGTCGCACACAGCGTCTATAACTTCTTCAGACGAAAGGCGATAATCTACACCGGCCTTCATCATCTTCATATCTTTTCGTTCCACCTGTTATTCCTCCGTTAGTTTGTCGAGGTATTTTTGTATTTCTATGTCGAGGTCTGGGCATTGCACTATGCCAGAGTTCACGAGCGTATGCCCGCCTTCCTCTGGCCCAGCACTTGAAGCCGGGATGCGAGGATAATTCGCTGTGCGAATGTCAACGTAGGCGGGGATTGGCTCCCCGCCTTCGACAGTTATGGTAAGTTCAACCCTCATCGTTATCGGCACTGCGGTCTTGCCTTTTGTCCAGGAGGCTCATCATCATACCAATCAAGGCCTTGGGGTCTTGTTTGATAACATCGACGAGCTTATCGTGGGATGCAACAAGGAACTCGCTGCTGGACTCAGCAATGAAAGCGATTCCTCGAACCTTATCATTCTCAGCGTCCTCCGGTTTGAAGGTCGTGATTAGAATGAAAAAGCCGTCATCCTCCTGGCAATCCTTGAGTTTCTCCAGGGCGGTTGTGAAACAGTCCTTGTCGTCAGTGTTTTCCCGTGTCCTTTCCACCCGGTTTGCGGCTTCCTTCTTTTCGCGAGGAGTCCGCTTTTGGGGTTTTGCCTCTGCTGCTTCATTTGTCATAGGTGTTGCTCCTGTTGTGCTTGGCGGGTCAGTCGAGCTGTGCCCCGCCGGTTAAAAGAACAGCGTTACCGACAATCGGATTGCCGTGAAGGGTGTTATGTTGCTCAAACCAATAACGCTGGTAAATGCCAGTAGCCATCGCATTGAAAGGAAGGTGATACATCAGCCCTTCTTCGTTCACGATTAGCTGTGCTGGTTCGCCACGAAAGAGTACATGAACAAGCTCGATGTTTCCGTCTACTTGCTCTTGCAGCTCTTTCAAGGGTGGAGGCGTGTCGCGCTCCGATATTTTGATACTGTCGTCAGTGCCTAAAAAAATAACCTCACTCATATTTTGTTTGCCCC
>JABAOE010014725.1_pt1 | contig 34690 bp, 37 predicted proteins | sample 7062141 | NCBI WGS metagenome assembly JABAOE01 (sample SAMN14538627, study PRJNA623070) | marine sediment metagenome | biome: marine biome [ENVO:00000428]; feature: marine pelagic biome [ENVO:01000023]; material: deep marine sediment [ENVO:00002113] | place: India: Gulf of Khambhat ...
GGTGGTTGTGGTTAAGAATGCGGAGGAAGCGTTGGCGGTTGCGAACAACTCGACCTACGGGCTCTCATCCGGGATCCTGACCAACGACTTCACGCGTGCGTTGGACATTGCGATGAAGCTGGAGACGGGCATGGTGCACATCGGCGACCAGACCGTCAATGACGAGCCGCAAGCTCCATTTGGAGGCGTCAAAGGTAGCGGATACGGGCGCTTTGGCGGCCAGGCCGCGTTGGATGAATTTACCGAGCTGCGCTGGATCAACGTGCAGCGGGAGCCGCGCACGTTCCCTTAGAGCTGATTTCGCTGCAGAGTAAGATGGAAAGAGCCATTCCGAGGAATGGCTCTTTTTGCACCTCGGAGTGATCTCTTTTTCGAGGTACCCGACCTGGGTTACTCCGCAAGGGGCGTCTATTTGAGGGCCATGCGCGCTATCGCTGAGTCAACTAAGTCGCAAGCAGATTGCCGATGCCAAGCCAAATCTGGTAGATACCGAACCCTACCAACATGAGGCTGCCAACGTAGACGATATAGACGGTTCGGGCCTCAAACAGCCGATCGGCCTGGCCGACCAGCCATATCTGCCCGGCAAGGCCTCCGACCCAAAAGACGTAAAAACCAACCAGGAACGCGATCGCGAAAATCAGGCCTTGTGCGGAGTAAGTCAGCAGTGCGGGCACACCGATCACGCTCCAGTTGATCCAGGCCGCCGGAGTGATCCAGACTGCCAGGACCGCCTGCCAGTACGAGCGCTTGAGTTCGACATCGAGCATCTCCCGTGTGAGCCGGACGCGCGCCGTGCGATACAGCCTGACTGCGAGATAAATGTAGAAGAGACCGCCCAGGATTCGAAGCCCATCCNNATCAGGAATTTGCTGCAATATCACCCAGACGATGATGATGATGGGAATATCGGCAATCAACGGGACGGTCGAGAGCGGGAGTGCACGCCTCCAACCCTGGTTGATCGCTGAGGAGAGAACAAAGACCTTGAATGGCCCAAAGGAAAGGAGTGGAACCATTGCCAGGGAAATGCCTTGAAGCAGCGGAAGCAGCATGAGATGCGGGCGAGGGTCAGGCGACCAGGGTTTTGTTGGATATCTCGGTCTACAGCCGCTACTTTAGAACAGTTTTGAAACCGGCGCTCGTTTGCGCCTGCACTTCTTCCAGAGAAGCGCCGGGCATCAATTCGGTCAGCAGCAAGTTTCCATCCCGGAATTCAAAAACCGCCAGTTCGGTAATGACTGTATCGACCGCGCCGAGTGCGGTGAGGGGCAAGTCGCACTCCGGGACAATCTTTGGCGATCCGTCTTTCTGGCTGTGGCTCATCGTGATAATCAAACGTTTTGCCCCTTGAGCAAGGTCCATCGCACCGCCCACGCCAAGCAGGGGCCTTCCAGGGGCAGCCCAGTTGGCCAAATTGGCATGCTCATCGACCTGGAGCCCACCCATGATCGCTACGTCCACATGGCCGCCCCGGATAATGGCAAACGAATCCGAGCTATCAAAATAGCTGCTCCCTGGAAGTGCGGTGACGGGTATCTTCCCTGCGTTAACCGGGTAGTCCATCGCTCCACCCTCTTTCGGAGAAGGCCCAACTCCAAGCATTCCATTTTCAGTATGCAGCGTAACACCGTGCTCTGGCTTGATGAGATCGGCGACCAGGGTGGGAATACCCACGCCAAGGTTTACAACATCTCCCGGCTTCAATTCCTGAAGCGCTCGCTGAGCGATCGCCATCCGCTGTTCGCTGATATTGGACTTCCCAGCCTCCACCGAACCCGAGGATCCCAGGTGTTCCGAGGTGGTGCTCACCTTCACCAGGTAATCCACGTAATGACCTGGCGTATGGATGTGCTCCGGATCCAACTCGCCGACCGTGACAATGTTCTCCGCCTCCACAAGGACCAGATCGGCGGCGGTAGCCATGGCTTTGTTGAAGTTGCGCTCAGTCATTCGATACACCAGGTTTCCAGCCGTATCCGCAATCCAGGCATGGATCAGGGCGACATCCGCATGCAGCGCGGGGACAAACACGTAGGTCTTGCCATTAAGCGTTCTGGTTTCGGCATTCTCCGCCAATACCGTGCCAGCCCCCGTTTCGGTGTAAAAACCACCGATGCCTGCTCCTCCGGCCCGGATCGCTTCCGCAAGCGATCCCTGTGGAATGAGCTGTACTTCGATTCGTCCATCCTGCGCAGCTTGCACGGCTTGGGGATTGGAGGTGAAGAAAGAGCCGATGGCCCGCTTGATCTTCCCGCGGTTGAGCAGCCTTCCACCCCCCAGATCCGGCTCACCCACGTTGTTGCCAATGTAGGTCAGGTCCGTTACCGAAGTATCCGCCAGGGCATGCAGCAGGTGCACCGGATTTCCCGTCATCCCAAACCCCCCGACCATGACGGTCGATCCATCGGGGACAAGTTGTGCAGCTTCAGTGGGAGTGATCTGCGGCGGCAGTCTCATCATGCATCCGAGCGTCCCGTTCTAGCAGTCCTCAGGGAGCGCTGCGCAATTGGAAATCTTTTAGGCTCAAACGCGTTCATGGCTTACTCCAGAAGGTTCGGCAGGGCGGGGTTGTTCTATATGTTCGACAAACAGAAATTGTGAATCTCACCGCGCCAGAAGCTAGACAGGTTTTGTATACGTGTATACAATATAAACATTCCCGCGCCGTTCGTCAAATCAAATCCCGAACCAATTTTCGCAAGATGGAGTGGGAGCGGCTCACCCTCTTGCTGTTCAACGGGTGAGGATTTCAACGAAGTTGGGAATCGCTCGCAATATCATTGATTGAAAAGATGGTATCCAGCACAAACTCGCTGCAGACGAGAAAAGACATCGTGGCGACCTCGATCCGGGAGGCAATCGTTCGCGGACGATTCAAACCGGGGGAGAAGCTTGATCAGCAAATGATCGCGGATGAGCTCGAGGTCAGCCGAAGCCCTGTAAGGGAAGCTCTGCGGGCTCTCGATGCGGAAGGATTGGTCACGCTGATCCCTAATCGCGGGGCGATCGTCACGGAGCGTTCTCTTTCAGAGCTCGAGGAAATGTACTTCACCCGGGGCTTAGTGGAAGGTCTGGCGATCCAACGCTCTGCGCCGCTTATGGATGATGCGACGCTCTGGAAATTAGAAAACATCATCGAGGCTGCTGCGCGAACCGATGACTATGGAGAGCTTCTGGCTCTCAACAATGATTTCCATATGCTGACTTACAGCACCTGCAACCAACCTTTCATCATTGACTACATCCAGCAGTTGCGCGATCTGTCGGCTCCCTATAACAGACTGTTTCTCGATTCGGCTGGTGGGGTTGAGGCGGCCTGGAAAGACCATCGCCGCATTTACCAGGCCTGCAGGAGGAGAGATGGCGACCGGGCGAAAGAGGAACTTGAGCGCCATCTGTCGAAAGTCATCCGAAAGATTGCGCAGTCGGACCAAGAGCCGCAGCCTCGGGCAGAGGTGGAAGTTTAGAGCGTGCACACCAGGTCCTCTGGCAATCTTGAGCCTTCAGCCCTGCCTCTCCAAAGCCAGGATATTCAGCCATGAAGTTCGCGCAGCTTGACGGTGGGCTCGTTCACTACTCAGTGGAAGGACCGGCGTCGGGCCGCACTCTGGTTTTCGTAAACTCGCTCGGGCTGGATCTGCGAATGTGGGACGATGTCGCGGCAGTGTTGAGCTCAAGGTATCGAATTGTGCGTTACGATAAGCGAGGTCACGGGCTCTCTGATTGCCCGCGGGCACCATATTCACTAGACCAACTCGCTTCTGATCTTCATTCGCTGTTTGAGCTTCTGAGTCTGCCATCGGCAGCTGTGGTTGGCATATCCATCGGGGGCATGATTGCGATGGNNTTCGCTGCAGTATCCGGATCGCGCAACGCACCTGGTGCTTTTCGACACAGCCGCCCGGATCGGTACTGCGGAAAGCTGGCAGACGCGTATCGATGACGTTCGAAGCAAAGGTCTGGAGGAAATGAGCTCAGTGATCTTGCCGATATGGTTTTCGAGCGCGTTCGCAGAGCAGCAGGGTGCCACTCACCGCGGTTTTCATAATGCGTTGACGAGCATGCCGGTAGAGGGCTATGTGGGAGCATGTGCGGCTCTCCGCGATGCAGACCTTACTGAGCGGGTAGCGGGTATCAAATCCAAAACGCTGGTTGTTGTAGGAAGCGAAGATCACTCGATCGCCCTGGACCAGGGGCAGGCGCTTGCAGGAGCGATTCCCGGGGCGGAGTTCCAACTCATGGAAGGCGCGGGGCACCTAGCAATCGTGGAACAGCCCGAGCTAGCCGCTGAAAGGATCAGTGCGTTCTTGGAGGCTCAGGACTATGTCTGATGCACGGTATGAGAAGGGATTGAAGGTCCGTCGTGAGGTGCTGGGTGATGCCCACGTAGACCGCGCACAAGCAGAAAGCACCGAATTTGATCGTGATTTTCAACGCTATATCACGGAGGCCGGCTGGGGTTCGGCGTGGACACGCGATGGAATAGACCGCCGGACACGCCACCTGGTGACCATCGCCATTATCGCTGCGCTCGGCAAGGAGCACGAACTCGAAATGCATCTGCGTGCGACCACCAATACCGGTGTCACTCCGGAGGAGGTCCGGGAAGCTTTTTACCAAGTCGCAGTTTATGCCNNGCCGGGGTACCGGCTGCCAATAGGGCGTTTGCCATTGGAAAACAGGTGTTTTCCGATGAGGGAAATCAATCAGCGGAGGGTGCCGACGTATGACAGATTCTGAACCACGAGGGTCGCTGGATTGGAGCGTTCAGCCGCCGTACCTTTATCCGCCGTACAAGAGCACGGTAAAGCGGGCTCCAAAAAACCCCCTCGTTCTTCTGCCGCAATCCTTATCGGAGGCCACTGGCCCACTCTTTGGGGATGATTTGCTTGACCCGCTCGACAATGACCTCACCCGAAATGCTGTCGTGAACGGCGAGCCTATCGGGGAGCGGATTATCCTTACTGGGCGTGTTCTCGACAGCGAGGGGCGTCCGGTAGAAAACGCATTGCTGGAGGTCTGGCAGGCCAACGCCACCGGGCGCTATCTGCATGTGAAAGACCAACACGCGGCCCCTTTGGATCCGAATTTCTCAGGTTTAGGTAGGGTCATGACCAACAAGCAGGGAGAGTACCGCTTCACCTCTATCCGGCCGGGCGCCTATCCCTGGCTCAACCACGAGAACGCCTGGCGGCCGCCTCACATTCATTTCTCAGTTTTTGGCTCGCAATTCATCTCAAGGTTAGTCACTCAGATGTATTTCCCAGGTGATCCGCTACTGGCTCTGGATCCGATCTTCAACAGCATTCCAGATGAAAAGGGTCGGGAGCGATTGATCTCCAGCTACGCCCACGATGTGACCGAACCGGTCTGGGCGCTTGGCTACCGTTTCGATATTGTCCTGTGCGGCTCACAGATGACTCCGTTCGAGAACCGTAAGAATGTCTAACCAAACACCGAGCCAAACGGTTGGTCCTTACTATCACATCGGTCTCATCCGGCAGAGTGAGCAAATGAACGTGATGGTCAATGATCGAACTCGTGGCCAGAGGATTCTCGTGCGCGGGAGCGTAATCGATGGCGACGGGGAGCCCGTGCCAGACGCGATGCTGGAGGTGTGGCAAGCCGACGCGGCTGGCATTTATTCCCATCCCAGCGATGCAATGAGCGCCGACGCGGATCCGTCTTTTAGAGGCTTTGGGCGAGCGCCAACCGACGAAAAGGGTGAGTATTTCTTCAAGACGATCAAGCCTGGCGCGGTCGTGCGCGAAGGCGATCCGACCATGGCACCGCATCTCAATATCCGCGTGTTTGCGCGGGGAATGCTGATCCATGCCTACACGCGAATGTACTTCCCGAACGAGCCGGAGAACGATGATGATCCTGTCCTCCAGCAGGTAGGCGATCCCGACCGGCGGTTGACATTGATAGCGGCGGAGGAAAGGGGTGAGGATTTGCCTACCTTCAGGTTTGACGTCGTAATGCAAGGGGAAAAGGAGACTGTATTCTTTGATCTCTGAGCCGGTGGGACCTTGCGCAAGTCCCCTGAGGACCCTACGCGCCGCCGCCCAGCATTCAAAAAGACGAAAATGACGATTTCACCTTCGGATTCCAGGATCTTCGGCCCACAGTTCAATCATGACGGAATTGCCACGACATTTTCGGATGAACGGTATGTCGAGGCGATGCTGTCCGTTGAGGCAGCGCTGGCACAAGTACTTGCGAAGCTGGACCTGATTCCGGTTGCAGCGGCCGATCAGATCGCGCAGGCTTGTTTGGACCTGAAGGTGGACTTCGAGCAGCTTCGTGAGGGCACCAATCGTTCTGGATTTCCGGTCATCGAACTTGTACGGCAGCTGCGAGTCCAGGTGGGTGAAGACAACGCACAGTACGTCCACTGGGGAGCCACCACGCAGGACATCCTCGACACTGCCCGCGTAATCCAGATCAAGGAAGCATTTGCGGTCATAGAGGCTGAGCTCGACACGGTGATCGCCAATCTCGTCGATCTCATCGACCGCTATCGCGACCAAGTCACCGCCGGACGCACTCATTCCCAGCATGCATTGCCGATCACTTTCGGATACAAGTTGGCAACCTGGCTTGCCCCCCTCTTGCGCCATCGCCAACGGCTGCGGGAGATCAAACCGCGCACCCTGGTGCTCCAGTTTGGTGGCGCTTCCGGGACGCTGGCTTCCTATGCAGAACAGGGGAATGACATCTACCTAGTCCTCGCGGAGCAGTTGGAGCTCTCTGTCCTCAGCATGCCCTGGCACACCCAGCGGGATGGCTTTGTCGAAGCTGCAAACTGGCTGTCGCTGGTAAGCGGCAGCCTGGCAAAGATGGCGCAGGATGTATTGCTGCTCGCCCAGACAGAAATTGGTGAGCTGCGTGAGACGGGCGATCCGGATCGGGGCCGGTCAAGTGCGATGCCGCAGAAGCAGAATCCTATTCGCAGTGAAATGGTCCTGGCCGCAGCCCGTGGCAATTCGGCCCTGCTCTCTGCGATGCACAGTGCACTCGTTCAGGAACAGGAACGTGGGACCCACGGTTGGCAGCTGGAGTGGATTGCGCTTCCCCAGATGTTTGCTCTTACCGCCTCCGCGCTCGAGAAAACTGCCGATATCAGCAGTACTCTCGAAGTCAACGCGGATCGAATGCAGGAAAACCTGGCGGCCTCCCAGGGAACCCTGATGGCCGAAGCTATCCGCTTAGCGCTCGGAGACCAAATGCCTCAAGACGAAGCGGAAGCGCTGCTGAAAAGCGCTACCCAGGTCGCGCTGGTTGAACGCAGACCGCTGGTCGACGTTCTTCAGGAGACCTCCGACCTCGATCTCGACTGGGAAGAATTTTCTGATGAGTCGAAATATCTGGGATCGGTCCAGTGGTTTATCGATCGTGTCCTGGCAGAGGCAGGCGATTGAAGTTTGCTGGTCGACAAGGGAAAGGTTTGAATGGCTAATTCGACGGATTTTGTTTACCGGCTGCTGGTGATTGCAGAGGACGATCCCTATCCCGCTTACCAGTGGATGCGGTCGGAGGATCCTGCACACTATTCCGAACCGGAGGACATCTGGGTTTTGACACGCTATGCGGATTGCACTGCCGCGTTCAAGGATTGGAAGACCTGGTCGTCGGAGCGTCGGGGCAATCTGGTCAACGATCTACCCGATCGTATCGGGAAGACGCTCGGAACTACCGATCCTCCCCGGCATACCTTTGCCCGTTCGATCGTGAACAAGGCCTTCACACCAAAAACGGTTGCGGACCTGGAGCCCACCATTCGTGCTACGGCCCAGCAGCTCTGTGCCCGCGCCAGGGAGAAGGGCACGATCGAATTCGTCGATGACATTTCCGCTCCGTTCAATGCGGCCATCCTGGGAGCGATGTTCGGGGTACCAGAGCAAGAGTTCATCAAGCTAAGACATTGGCTGGATGATTTCTTCAAGCGCGAGATTCCCGAACCGGGCGAAGAAGCGCGGCAAGATGTGGCAATGCGCGAGCTGCGCCACTACATGTACTCTCTGGCCGAGCAGCGAAAAGAATCGCCAGGCGAGGATTTGATGACGGCGATGCTGGAAGCGGAGCAAGATGGCCAGCGTTTATCTACGGAGCAGGTAGTGGTCACAACCATGACCTTTCTGACCGCCGGTTTCGAATCCACCAACAACTTGTTTACCAATCTGGTGTTTGCGCTCTGGCTTCACCCCGCTGCACAGCAAGAAGCCCGTGAGCATCCCGAGCTGATACCGGCCATGACAGAGGAGGGAATGCGCTGGGATGCTCCTACGCAAGGCTTCGTGCGAACTCCCACCCGAGACATTGAGCTTCACGGAAAAACGATTCCGGAGGGATCGCAGGTTTTGCTTCACATTGGGTCCGCAAATCGCGATGAACGCGAATTTGATCTGGCGGACGTTTTTGACATCCACCGTCCTGAGCAGCGTCATCTGGGCATGGGGCAGGGGATCCACTTTTGCGTGGGTGCTCCCCTGGGAAGGAAGATGACCCAGTTCCTTTTCGAAGAGTTTCTGGCGATCAGCCAGGGTTGGGAAATTGACATGCTCGATGCTGCTCGCGTCACGACGCCGAATTTTCGAGGCTTTACCCGGCAGCCAGTGACTCTGTCCTAGTCTGCAGGGACCGATCCGCAGGCTTCGGCTTGATGACCGGCATAACCGAAATGAGAGGTAATCGCTGGTTTTCTCCGTAGTGTCAGCTGTTTGCTTATGCCATCCATAGAGAGCCTTGGCCACCCGCTCGCCTTCAAAGTCAGCAAACAAAGCTTCTCTCCGCGGCCGCTTGCCGGTGATGGTGGCGAAATCCATATCCGGCTTTCCGCACGGGCGCTGGACGGGATGCAGAAGGAGGCACTTGTCCATTGCGGGCCCAACGAATCGGTCTGGCGGATGGTATGCGATGAGGGGCCGTACCTCAATGGAACTGATCTGGCTCCCTTTCCACTCGCCTTCTACGCTGCGGGAATGGCATTTTCATTCCTTTCAGAAGTTGAGCATCACGCATTGGGCCGTGGTATCGAACTGGGATCGGCCAGGCTGGAACAAGACAATTACTACACGATGGAAGGCTCAGCCATCCGCGGGGACATGATTGGCGGTAGCCTGCCAGCAGAACTGACCCTTCACATCGAGGCGGATGCTCCGTCTGAGGATGTCCTTGCGCTGCTCTCTCAAGCGGAAGCCAGTTCTCCGCCGCAGTCTTATATGCTGGATGTCCTGCAAAGTGCCTTTTCGCTCGTGAGCAACGGAACGCCAATCCCTGTATCTGGAGTCTCTGCCTATACCGATGAACGGGCTCCCGATCCTCGTGAGAGTTTTGATGCTGCCCAACCGGATGATCCCGGGGAATACCAAAGCGGAATCATCGCTAAAGTGGCTGCTGCCCAAGCGGTAAGGGGGGTCGAGGGCGGAGCGGGTTCCAGCCTCAAGTCCGAGCAGAAAAGGACACTTCACGTCCATACCGATGCAGCAGTTCGAGCGGACGGCCTGCGCGAGGCTGAAATCCAGCTCCTGAAACCAATCGGGAGCACTTTCAGCTTCTTGAGCGATGAGAAGGCACTCTCTGCCCCTCCGTCCTTAGGATATCTCTCTGCGGGTGTGGCATTCTGCTACATGACGCAGCTGGGCAGGTACGCGAAGATTGTCAAACAAGACTTGAGCTCCTATCGCCTGGTTCAAGACAACCAGTTCAGACTAAGCAAGGACGGGGAGCGGGCAAGGGCTAAACCCGTAATGACACAGGTCTTCGTAGAACTCGACGATACGGAAGAAGCCGCCCAGAGGTTGATCTATATGGGCGAGCGCACCTGCTTCCTGCACGCCGCCATGCGTACAAACAACCCGAGCGAGCTGCACGCCGTGCTAGGAGGAGAACGGATCAGGGTGCCTGTTTCAGTCTAAACGGATTGCGATGACTCTGGATTGGTAGCCGCGATCGAGTCATCGAAATACACGTTCAAACCTGAGCAATACGGACTATTCGAATTGAATTGGAGGAATAGCATGACCAAACACAACCCGCCCTTTAGGGCCGATCAAGTCGGAAGTCTGCTCCGGCCTGAGCCCTTGCTCAAAGCTCGAGATCAATTCCAAAACGGGGAGATCTCGGCTGAAGAGCTTCGCCTGGTCGAGGATGAGGCGATCGCCGACGCGATCAAAAAGGAAGAAGCCGTTGGCTTGCGGAGCATTACGGATGGCGAATTCCGGCGCACCTATTTCCACGTGGACTTCCTGGAGCGTCTGGAGGGAGTTTCCACCAGTGGAGGCATCGAAGTTAAGTTCCACAGTAAGGACGGCGAAGTGAACTTCGCCCCTCCCAGATTGGCGATCACAGGGAAGCTGCGCCACAAGGAGGACATCCAGAAAGCCGACTTTGAGTTCCTAAACTCAAAGACCACGCAGATCCCAAAGGTGGCCATTCCCTCGCCCACCATGACACACTTTCGGGGAGGGCGGGACGCGATCGACATCGAAGCTTACCCCGATCTGGACGAATTCTTCGAAGACCTGGCGCAGGTCTACCGGGATGAAATCGATTCGCTTTATCAAGCGGGTGCACGCTACATCCAGATGGATGACACTAATCTCGCGTATCTGTGTGACCCGAAACTGAGGGAAGGTGCACGCCAGCGAGGTGACGATCCAGACGAACTCCCGCGCACCTACGCAGAGCTGATCAATGCCGTGACGGATGGACGCCCGGATGATCTGACGATGGCCGTCCACCTGTGTCGCGGGAACTTCCAGAGTGCGTGGGTAGCCGAAGGTGGCTACGAGCCGGTTGCCGAGGTTCTGTTCAACGAACTCAACGTGGATGCACTCTTCCTCGAGTACGACGATGAACGGTCGGGCGACTTTTCGCCGCTGCGTTTTATGCCAGACGACAAAGTGGCGGTGTTGGGCCTGGTAACCACCAAGGAGCCCACCCTCGAGTCGGCCGATGATTTGAAGCGTCGTGTGGACGAAGCTGCCCAGTACATGGATTTAGCAAACATTGCGCTCAGCCCACAGTGCGGATTTTCCAGCACCGTGCACGGCAACAAGCTAACCGAGGATGAGCAGTGGGCCAAACTGGAGCTGGTAGTCAACACTGCCGAGGCAATCTGGGGAGAGAACTAGCTGCGACTGTGTAACGTGATTGTGCTAGTTGGTGGCGATTGAACACGGATCAAGGTTAACGCCGAACTGGTGAGTCGAAGGTAAAAAGAGAGGGCGGTCCGCCATCGGGCGAACCGCCCTCTTGTATTCGGATGAGTTCGGCGAATCCTAAATGCAGAAATTGCGATCTTGTCTAACTAGGCGCAGCCGAAACCACAATCTGAGCGTTACTCGACAGACTGCGAATCTCCAGAAGCTGCCTCCAACTTCCCANNCAAATCGGTTGACTTGGAGGTGCCCGAGCCATTCCGTCTGCGAACCTGGCGCCAAAACGAGCTTGCTGCGGGGATCACTCCTTGTGGGAGAAAGAGGAAAAGCACGAGGATAAGGGCTCCGTAGATCATCTCTCTTAGCTGGCCAAAATCGATCAACACTTCGTCGATGGCAGTGAAGGTAGCTGCACCAACGATCGGACCAAAAAGGGTGCCGATACCTCCGAAGCCCAGCATCACAATCACGACGACATCGACATTGCCGAACTCAAATGTGTTCGGGCTGATGCGTCCTTCGGTGAATGCGTACGTGGAGCCGGCCAATCCCAGCATGGCCGCTCCGATCAGCGCCGCGATGACGCGATATCGAGCGACGTCGATACCCGTCAACTCAGCAGCAATCTCGTCGTCGCGCAGTGCCCGCCACGCCCAACCGATGTAGGAATGGCGAAGATAGCCATGCACGATTAGGAATGCGATCACAAGCGCGAGCATCACATAATAGGGTGGGATTTGTTCTCTGATGAAAGAGTCTCTGCCTGCCGTGATTAAAAAACCATTCTCTCCGCCCGTGATCTCGCCCAAACCAAGGAGCAGGGTTTCGAAAGTCAGTGAAAAGATGAGTGTGATGATCCCCGTGAAAATGACCCCGAGCGAACGTCGGACTGCCACGAAGCTCAGCAGACCACCGATCAGGCTAGCTGCGACCGTCGCCAGCAGGATGCTGACGATGATCGGTAATCCAACCGTGTCAGCGAGAATAGCGCCGCCGTATCCACCGATCCCGGCAAGAGCTCCAACACAGAGGAACAGTTGGCCAGTGCTCCCGAAGATCACGTTGAACCCAATTGCATAGCAGGCAAAGGTGAGTCCAAGTACGGCAACGCCCATCAACACGCGGGAGTCGCCTGCCCAAATAGGGACCAGCGCGAGAGCCACGCCTACGGCCACGATAAAACCGAGCATTGAACTGAGTGACAGCGAGACGCGCTCTTCAGCCGCACCGATCACAGAAGTGCCTGTAGCGGAGGCGCCGTCGCTCATTCTTTGACTCCCAGCAAGCCGGAGGGGCGTATGAGGATGGTCACCGCGGCAGCGACGAGCAGGATGACCAGCGACATGAAAGTACCGATCTGAGTCGCAGCAATGCTGTTGACGATCCCTAGTATGATACCCGCCAGCAACGCACCTGGAACGCTGCCCAAGCCGCCGACCACCGCTACGATCAGAGCAAATACCGTGATGGAGACTCCGACCTGCACGTCCACCGGAACGACCATCGACCGAGTGATTGCCACTAGTGCAGCTAACATACCGCTAAGAACCAGGATCAATCGCATCATGCGAGGCGGGTCGATACCCACAAGCCTTGCCCCCTCCTCGTTCTCGATCACTGAGCGCACGGCTCTTCCCAAAGTGGTGTATCGGAAGAATGCGAACAGGCCGGCTAAGGTGACGATCGTTATCGCCGAGGCTAGCAGGCTTCCCTGCCGCATCGGCACTCCGAAGATTTCCACCGCCCTGCCCGGGAGTATCACAGTGAGGGCCTTCAGCGGGAAACGCCAATTCAGGTAACCATCAATGATGAAAGCTACACCGAGGGTGAGCAGCAGGCTGAGTAGAACCCTTGCCTCACCTTGCAGGCGGTAGACCCGACGTAAGATGGTTTGATCAAGAAGTAGCCCGAATAGTCCTCCCGCAGCAAGGCCGAGCAGCGCCGCCGGGACGACCGGAATGCCGGCTTCCATCGCAAACACAACGACCATCGCCGACACAACCGCCATTTGGCCATATGCCAAATTGAGTACGCCGCCGAGCCCGTAGACCAGAGTGAGCCCGACTGCCAGAAGTCCGAATTGGAGGCCAAGCACGATCCCATCGAGAATACTGGCAGTCACGAGACACCCAGGTATGCGCGACGGACTTCAGGATCTTCGGCTAGCTCGGCCGAGGATCCCTCGGCTCGGATGCGGCCGTTCTCCAGCACGTAGCCTCGGTCGCTGAATGCCATCGCCAACGGAACTTGCTGTTCGGCGACGAGCACGGTCAGACCGCGCTCTCGCAGCACTCCAAGGGCTTCGTATGTCCCGCGTGCCAGTAGAGGGGCGAGCCCTGTGCTGGGCTCGTCAAGCACGAGCAGCCGGGGTTTGGCCATCAGCGCCCTCCCTACTGCGAGCATCTGCTGCTCGCCGCCGCTCATGGTGCCCGCGTGTTGCCGCTTTCGTTCGGCCAAGCGCGGGAAGAGCTCCATCACCATGGTCTGGGTCTCGATGTCGGGCCGCTTCGGATAGGCCCCAAGCGCAAGATTCTCCTCTACCGTCATCCTGGGGAAGAGATGTCGTTCGGCAGGAACGAATCCGATGCCAAGACGCACGATGCTCTGAGCGGGCATGCCATTAATTCGCGTCCCCTCGAAGCGCACGTCGCCAGAAGAAACTCTGAGCAAGCCGATCAATGAGCGAAACAGAGTCGTTTTGCCCGCGCCGTTTGATCCGATGATCATTACCGCTTCGCCCGGATCGACGCGGAAGGCAATGTCGAGCACCACGTCATTACCTTGATACCCGGCGGAGAGCCCACTGACCTCAAGCATGAGGGGGCTCCTCGCCCAAATATGCCTGGACTACAGCCGGATTGCGCATTACCTCGTCAGGGAGACCTTCGGTCAGGACGTTTCCAAAGTCGAGCACCAATGTCCGCCCAGCCAGGCCCATTACAGCCTTCATGACGTGCTCTACCAAGATGATGGTTACGTTGAAATGATTACGTATTGTTCGGATGATTTCGATGGATGTTTCTAGTTCTGCATCGTTTAGACCTGCCATTACCTCATCGAGAACTAGAAGTCGTGGATGTCCAGCGATGGCTCGGGCTAGCTCCAGGAAACGCTGTTCGTGGAGGTTGAGGTTTTCCACGCTGTCATAGCGTCGACCGCCAAGGCCGACGAGCTCGAGCATATCGCCTCCAGTCGCCAGTGCCTTGCCCTCGGAGCGTCTACCACCTGGCGAACCGAACATGGTGCCGACCGCAGCGTTTTCCAGCACCGTCATCGTCGGAAAAGCTCGGGGGGTCTGCTGCACCATGGCAATACCGAGTTGGCGTACCTGATGGCTTGGGAGACCGGTGATGTCCTCCCCGTCGAAACTAACCGTGCCCCTCGTCGGCGTCTCTAGGCCGACGATTAGCTTCAGCAGGGTGCTCTTCCCTGCCCCATTAGGGCCGACGATGGCGAGGATCTCGCCATCGTCGGCTGTTGCAGTTACTCGATTGACAGCGGTTAAGCCGCCGTAGTGCTTTTCGACTTTGTCCAGATCGAGCAGCGGCACCTAGTTTCTACTCTCCTGGTACGTAGGGCTCCAGGGCCTCGGATTGCGTCAGCAACTCGAACCACCATTCACCTGCCTCGTTGACCCCTTCAGGGGCGGGTCCCGCAGTGACGCGAGTGAACATCGGCCGTGCCTCCGCCAATTCGCCCCACTCGGTCCAACTCAACGTGTGTGCATAGCCGGGCATGTCGAACGAGTTGGCGTGGATGTACTCGGCGATGGCCGACGGGTCGTCGCCCACTGCTTCTACTGCCTGGGCAACCATCGTCACGATCGCGTAGCCGGAGACTGCGTCGTCCGACATAAACTGATTGTCAGAGAACGCCAGGTATCGCCTGGCGAGGTCTTGGTAATCATCGCTAAAGTAGTCAGCACAGGAGAAGTCGGAATAGCGTCCAATGGCCACTTCTTGCAGGCCCCCGACCACAAGGTCTGGCGGCGTCCAGGCACCAGTGACTGGTACAGCTCCGGCGAGGTCAGCCGATAACCTGACGATTGCCGAGTTTCCAGGCGGATGGCCTGTCGCGACGATCATCTCAGCACCGGCATCGGCCACGGCCCTTACGAACGGAGTGAAGTCCGTGCTGGGCGGGACCGGAGCCACCTGGATCTCGCCGTAGTCGACATCGGAGCCTTCGAAGGTGGCCTCCAGAGCTGCTTTGACTCCCTGTCCCCAGGCGTAATCAGCGACGATGACTCCTACATTGGTCATTCCCTGCTCCTGCGCATACTGGAGCACCGGCGACATGACCATCGGCGCGGCCGGGAGACATGTGCGGAACGTGTACCGGCTGTCCTGCGTGAAAGAGGCCGGCGTGCCGGCTTTCGTGAAGAACACCGGGATCTGGTCTGTCTCAGCCTTACTGGCGGCTGTCGGAGCGACGCCGCTAGAGATCACACCTCCAACGGCGACCACACCCTCTTCAACCAGACGATCCCAAGCGGTGGCGGCTGCGTCGGGGTCGTTCTCGGAATCCTGGGCGACGATCTCGATCATGCGTCCGTTCACGCCGCCAGCGTCGTTGATCTCCTGGGCAGCGAGCGCCATCCCGTCACGGACGTTCAGGCCCCATGGTGTGAAAGTGCTCGTCAGGTCGACCAGCTGACCGATCTTGATCGGCTCCATAGGCTCTGCTGGTTCCTCCGGCTCTTCGTGCTCCTCGCCCTCCTCGTGTTCGTGCTCCTCCTCCATAGCCTCTGTCGGTTCCGGAGCAGGTTCCTCCGTAGGCTCAGCGCTTGTGCAGGCAGCCAGCACAAGGGCAAATGCTGCAAGCAATGACAGGAGTATTGCTCTCCAATGTTTCATCACACTCTTTCCTCCTCGATCTCTTTTTTTTTGGATATCGGATCTCCAAAGCTTCCACATCCTCAAATCCGGACATCCTTCTCGTTCGGTAGCGGATCCCTTAAAGTTATGCCATTCACCCTCCCCACTTTATTGCTGCTCAAATTTGCACACGGGTGAGAACGCAGGGCAGAATGCCCAAAACTGACCGCGCAGGCTGCGTTCGATGGATTCACCGCCGATCGTGTCCCAACCAGTGCAAGAATTGCCTGGTTTGGCTCATAACCACGGCCCCACGCTCCAACCATCGAGATCATACTCAGCCATGCAGGCCTCCACGAGGCTTTTCATCTCATCGAGACGACCCCGCCCCTTGGCGAACTGCAAGATATTTAATCGTACTAACTCGGGACTACCGCCATAGTTGCGCTCGTAAAGTGTGTGCCTGGCGCCGAATTCGCTCCCCAGCGCGTCCCACAGCAGTTTGAACAATTTAATCCTATCATGGGCCGAACTGGTCGATCCGCGGTAATAGCGGTCGATCAAGGGCCGCAAATCATCGCTCTGCAGGTCTCGAAAGCTGGAGGGGATCACCATCGGGCTGCCGCCGAGATGCTCTCCCATGAACTCATCCACCTTTGGCCAAGACATCGCGCCAAAGAGCCTCACCAAGACGGCAGTTTCCAGCTTTGGTATTGCCATGCCTCCGGGGCCTTCCTCGGGGTCAAGGGCCAGTGCCGATGTCAAGGCCCACATGAGCGACCCCCAGCCCAGCAACTCTCCCAGGCCAGCCTGCACGCTCCTGAAACCATCGGTCCCGTTGGCCTCGAGAGCCTGAGCTATAACACCACAAATAAAATCAAACTTAACCGCCAGGCGAGTACCCGCCTGCAGTGTGTAGCGGGGCATGAATCCGGAAGCCGCGTAAAAGCCCACTGCCTTCTCAATGTCCCGATAAACCAAAACGTTTTCCCAGGGGATGAACGCGTTGTCGAATATGACAAACGCGTCGTTCTCGTCAAAACGGCTCGAAAGCGGGTTGTCAAAGGGAGACTCAGCGGTCAATTCGTAAGAGCGCCGTGAAATCAACTTCATTCCGGGCGTATCCATGGGGGCGATGAAGACCAGGGCATAGTCCTCGGACTTCCCAGCTGTGAGTTTGACCGCGGTGTTCTGTGCCACGAAGGTCGCGTGGGTGAGTGCCGAACCCGTCGCGAGCATCTTGGCTCCCCGAACAACGATCCCATCGTCTCGTTCTTCTACCGAGTGGAGAAATACCTCTTCCACCTCGTGAACCTCGCGATTGCGATCGATCGGAGGGTTGATCAGGATATGGTTGAGGAACAGCGCTTGCTCTGCATAGCGTTGATACCATGCCTTGGCACTCTCTTCAAAAGGGCTGTAAAAGTCGGGAGCGGCGCCAAGCGTGGCCATGAAGGCAGCTTTGTAGTCCGGAGATCGTCCCATGAACCCATACGAGAGCCGAGCCCAGGCCGCAATGGCATCGCGTGCAGCCAGTAATTCTTCAGAGGAATAACTGGGCATGAAAAACTTGTGAGTGACGATCCCGTGGCGATCCTCACCCAGAAGCAGATCTTTCTGGGCTGGATCGTGGAGAGCATCATATAGCCGGGCGATGGAGCGAGCTGCATTCCGNNTCCGAAAAGCGGGGTGCTCGGTGATGTCCTCGACTTTCTCTCCATCGAAGTAGATCTCTCGGCCGTCACGAAGGCTTTCGAGGTACTGTTCACCGGTGAGAAGCTTACTTGCCGTCATATCCCTACATCAGTCGATGATCCGGGTCCACCCGTTACGTCTCGCAGCGAGCGCTTCCTCCGGGTTTGCTCGCTCAATCCCCTTTGTTTGACTAAGTTCGGATGGTCCGGTAGATGTTCCCCGCCCATATAAGCGTGGTAGCGATCGTCGCTTACGAATATGTAATTTAGCTTTGTGACAAATGTACCAATTGGAAGGTGGTATTGTAACAGTAGGCGATTGGCCCGTGAACAGGCATATTTTTCAGTCTGGAGATGTGGCCGACGGACTGAAATCTACGCCAAAAGAAGGCGCCAAGGGAGCCACATCGATCGACCAAGCAGGATTAGCTACAGCAGAAGACACACGAGTGCGCGGAATAAGCTGACTCCTTACGGGAAGCAGCCATCGCTCTTGTTACTGAATAAAATCACAACAGTTTTGAAAGGAGCCTTCGATGAGTGCAAGCGCATCTGAAACGCCGATTTTGCGGGCTGCTGATCTTCCCCTGTACTACAACGCAGTGGATATCTTGGAGCACAATCTTCCCGAAAGGGCTAAAAAGGTTGCGCTATATACCAAAGATCGTCAGCTGACCTTCAAGCAGGTATCAGAGGAGGCCAACCAGGTTGGCAACGCACTTATCAAGCTAGGGGTTGGATTTGGCGACGTGGTTGGCATCCTATCGCTGGATGTAGCCGAATGGGTGACGGCATACTTCGGCACCATGAAGATTGGTGCAGTTGCTTTGGGGATGAACACGTTGCTAACTCCCCACGAGTACGCACACATCCTGCGCGATAGCCGGGCGAAAGTGCTCATCGTGCACGAGAAACTGCTGGACTCCATTGAGCCAGTGCGTGCCGAAATGGAATTCCTGGAACACCTTGTGGTCATCGGTGAGCCCCGGCGCTCCTCCGACAGCAGCTTCACGAAGTGGATCAAGCGTGAATCCAAGAAACTGGAAAGGACCCTCACCCATCGGGACGACATCGCCACGTTGATGTACTCTAGCGGCACGACTGGCGAACCCAAAGGGGTTCCGCATGCACACAAGGATCAACCCTTGTGTGCTCAGCTGTGGGGAGTCGACGCGCTGGGGATCCGGGAAGATGATCGATCTTTCTCGATTGCCAAGCTGTTCTTTGCCTACGGCATCGGCAACAATCTGACCTTTCCATTCTACGTCGGCGCCAGCACTGTGCTCTACCCTGGACCTCCGGCTATGGTCGATCACGTACTGGAACTGATCGACGAATTCAAGCCGACGATTCTCTACAACGCACCGACCGGCTACGCCATGATGCTCTCCAAAGAGGATCTGACGGAGAAGTACGACATTTCATCCTTGCGGCTGTGTGTGTCAGCCGGCGAATCGCTTCCTGCTCCCATCTGGCAAGCCTGGAAGGATCGCACCGGAGTGGACATCATCGACGGCATTGGATCCACGGAAGCTCTCCACATCTACATATCGAATCGACCGGGAGATATTCGACCCGGCAGCAGCGGCAAGCCGGTCGAGGGCTATGAAGTCAAGATTGTCGACGAAGAGGGGGCGCCTGTTGCTCAGGGCGAGATCGGCAACCTGCTCGTGAAGGGCGAAACCCTGGCCCTTTATTATCTCCACCAGTTTGAACGCAGCCGGCAGACCTTTCAGGGTGAATGGACCTTCACCGGCGATAAGTACTCCGTAGACGAGGATGGCTATTATTGGCACGCAGGACGCTCGGACGACATGATGAAGGTCGGCGGGATTTGGGTGTCTCCGGTGGAAGTCGAGAGCACATTGATCAGCCACGACGCGGTAGTCGAGTGCGCGGTCGTACAGCAGGCCGATGCGGCGGGCCTCATCAAGCCAAGGGCTTACGTCATCCTGAAAGATGGGATCCCGGGCACTGAAGAGCTGGCAGAGGAACTGATCGCATACTGTCGGGAGAAGATGGCGGATTACAAGCGCCCGCGTTGGATCGAGTTTGTGGACGAGCTGCCCAAGACCGCTACCGGGAAGATTCAGCGCTTCAAGCTACGGGATTGAGCGCAGCCGGCTGATCGCTATACGGCAACGACCCTTGCTTCAGCTCGGGCCTGGCCATCGCCGGTCCCATCGGCCCAAGCGGGCCGCCTCAAACGGTAGAGCAGGCTAAAGTGGAAAAAGCTGCTGGGCGTTGTCGCGCAGTATTTTTCGTTTGATCTCCTCCGAAAGCGGCAAAGAGTAGAAATCGCGAATGTTTTGGCCCACGTCCAATACCATCGGGCCGGGCCAATCCGAGCCGAAAATCGCTCGGTCGGCCACTCGCTCCAACCAGGGGAAATATTCCAAAAGCTTCTTTGGGGGAATGCTCGAAACATCCAGGTAGGCGTTGGGCGCTCGGCGCAGAACGAAGAGCGCTTCGTCCATCCACAGCGGCCTCCCTCCATGGGCGATGATGAGCTTCAACTCCGGGAAGTCCGCAACCACATCGTCCAGATCCAACGGGTTCCCGTATTTGTTTCGAGCGCCGGGAAAAATCGACGTGCCCGTATGAACCATCAGCGGAACGTCGTATTGGATGCATTTTTCATATACGGTGGCCAGCCCCCTGAGTTCGGGCTGGTCCACATAAGCATTGGCATGAAACAGCTGGTGAGGTGGGTGTATTTTGATCCCCTTCATTCGCAGGTCTCCCAGCAAGTGATCCATCTCGCCGGTGATGTCCTTGACGGTGGGTGGATCGACGCCCCCGAAGGGGATCAAGCGTTCTGGACTGTGTTTTGCGTATCGGGCCGCAAACTCGTTGACGTCCTCCTTCAGGCCAAACACTTGCTTGCTTACGTAGTTGATCATCGCAATTCGCTCGATGCGGTGCTGGTCCATGTAATCCAGCAGGCGAACCGGATCGCTGGTCAGCGCCAGGATCTCGTTGAAGTCCGAGTGGCCCTGGCCAAAACGTTCCAGAGCACCCTCGAGCATCATTTCCCAAGGCATGATGTGCGTATGGGCATCGATAACCGGGTAATCAGGAAGCGAGCGGCCGTTATCCACTTCTCACCACCACGGATTTGGTGGCCTGATAGTAGTCCAGCGCCTCCAGACCATGTTCTTTGCCAAGACCGCTCTGTTTGAATCCCCCCATCGGGAGTTCATCGTAAATCTTTTGAACCATGTTGATCCAGGTGTAGCCTGCCTCCAGCCGTTCCGCAGCCTGGTTGGCGCGGTCCAGATCGCGGGTCCAGATCGAGGAGCCAAGACCATAGATCGAATCGTTGGCCAGTTCGATCGCCTCGTCCAGTTCCTTCACCCGAAAGATCGGAAGGGCGGGACCGAAAACTTCCTCCTTTGAAAGTCGCGAGTCCGGGTCCACACTGGCGACCAAGGTCGGGGAATAAAAGTGCCCCTGGTCGTACCCAGGGCCCTGGGGCGCCTCGCCACCGATCAACACTTCACCGCCGCGATCCACCGCATCGGCAACCTGCGCCGCGACCTCGGCGCGCTGGCCTTCGGAGTGTAGCGGGCCGATGCGCACTCCCTCTTCCAGGCCGTTCCCGACGGTTAACTTGCTCACTTTTCCAACAAGCTTTTCGGTAAATTCATCGGCGATGCCCTCGAATAAGTACAAGCGTTTGATGGCCAGGCAGGCCTGCCCGCAGTTGAAGAAACGGCCTACCGAAGCAGCGCTCACCGCCCGGTCGAGGTCGGCATCGTCACACACGATCATCGGATCTGAACCGCCCAACTCGAGCGTCACAGGCTTTATCCCCTGTGCAGCGGATGCCATGACCTGGCGGCCGGTATCTGTAGCACCGGTGAATCCAATTTTGCGCACCAGCGGATGCTCGATGAGCGCTTGCCCCACGCTGCCGCCTGGGCCGGCAACGATGTTCAGGGCTCCTGGTGGGAGTCCGGCCTCGGTCAGGAGTTCGATGCAGCGGATCGCGGTCAGCGGTGTGCTGCTGGCAGGTTTGACCACCACAGTGTTGCCTGTCACCAGCGCCGGAGCGATCTTGTTACCCATCAGCGAAATCGGAAAATTCCAGGGAACGATCGCGGCGCATACGCCGTAGGGGCGCTTCAAAACCAGTCCGTGGATTCCTTCATCCAGGCTGGGGACGTATCCGCCGCGCAGGTTTTTGGCCAGGCCTGCATAATGACGCAGTGTATGGACGAAACGTCGGATCTCCATGCTTGCCTCTGAGAGCGGCTTTCCCTGCTCGGAGGTCAGGCTGTGAGCCAGCTCATCTTCGGCTTGCGCAATCCGGTCCGCACCGGCAAATAGGATCTCGCCTCTCCGGCCGGCGGGAGTAGCCCACCAGCCCTGAAAGGCGGCCTGAGCGGCTTCGACTGCGGCGGCTGCGTCCGCTTTCGTTGCCTCGGGCACCGTATCAACCACCTCTCCGGTGGCAGGGTTGTGGATCTCCAGCGTCTCGCGCCCGTCGGCTGAAATGAATTCGCCTCCGATAAAGAACCTAGCCACCTTTCATTCCTTCCTCCAGATATTCGCGGGCCAAACTTCGATAATGTGCAGCCGCACGCTCGATCCTCTCCCGCGCGCTGGCACCCAATTCACCCTTCAAGGTTGCAGGAACACCTGCAACAAGAGTTCCAGCCGGTACCCGCATCCCTTCGCTCACGACGGCTCCTGCCCCAACCAATGAGCCTTCCTCGACAATGGCCTCCCGCATCACGACTGCATTCATCCCGATCAGGACGCCGCTTCTGATCAAACACCCCTCGAGTACGGCGCCGTGCCCGATGGTGACGTTCTCACCAATCAGCGCTTCACCACCCTCAGGGGTGTGGATCAGTACGTTGTCCTGCACATTGCTCCCCCGGCCGATGGCAATATGTCCTTTGTCGGCCCGCAGAATGGCTCCAAACCAGATGCTTGCCAGCGCGCCGATCTCAACATGTCCAATCAGCGTGGCGGTTGGCGCCAAGAAGGCATCCGAGGCGAGAACGGGCGTTTTGCCGCGGTGCGAGAGGATTACGGGAGATCCCATCGAACCCGATCAAAGACAGTGCGGCAATCTCGGCAGTAATGCTGAGCGCTCATGAGCATGGAGCCAAAACGTGAGAAAAGCTCTGTCTCTGAAGAACCGCAAAACGGGCAGGCTACGCTTTCGGGCTGCGCTGACTTAACCTGGTCGAGCGGCTTGTCCTGCTTGTGGTGGCGGTCTTCAGCCATGCGGGACTTCCAGTCCGCAGTCCAGGAGCAGGGTTTCAGCCTCCTGGCGCCAATGCATACGAACCGCTTCGCAATCCTCGGTCAGATAACCTTCGGCTTTCAATTCGGACCCATACAGGTCTTTCAGCCATGCGTCCACCGGTTCCCAAAAGCGCTCCACTGCCAGCTGTGACCGTTCGCGGGTGTACGGGCTGACGCTCGAAATCCGCCGTATCCAGCCCTGACCGTACATGTGATGGTAGCGTTCTTCCTGGACAATCTTGGTCGCGCGGTGTCGAAGCGGCTCATGCCGGGAATCTCCAGCTGCCCGGCAGACCCAGGCCATTGCACGATCCACAATCACGCTCGCGGCAACAAAATCCGGCCATTCCCCGAAGGGTTGATTCAGGATACTCATGCTAGCGGCCGCCGGCTGCTGCTCTTCCTCTAAATACGCCTCGGCAGAATCGGGTTGCTCGTGCAGGCAGGCGTACAGGCTTCGCGCGTGCCCGGTCTCTTCTTTGGTCATCGCGGCCGCAGCAATAGCGGCTTCAAGGGCCGGGGCGCTGTTGGCCCATTCGGAAAATCGCCGGCCGAGAGCAAGTTTGTTGTCGGCCAATTCACGGATCAGGTCGGAAAGCTCTGGTTTCATCGACTGAGCGACCCCATCGCGGGCGCAGACATCAGCATTTTTGCGTGATCCATATGATCGGCTACTCCAGAGGAATGACTCGGACCATCGCACGCTCTGGTACGGCTACCATTTCGATCCATTCAGCATCTCCAAAACGCTCCAGCGCCTGGCGCTTGACCGATTCGGCTTGCTCGCCAGCCCCCGCTCCCAGTTCATCTTCCTGAAGTCGTCCGATCCATTCGAGCGGTAGCCCATAATCTCGCCGAGCAAAGATGAAATATTCCATTACGCGACCTCGATCACCGGGATCATTTCCCGGCGCGGAACTGCGATCATCTCATCCCAGGTCCATTCCTGATACAGGCTGAACGCATACACCCTGGCGAGGTCGGGCTCGGAGGCGATCACCGTCCCCACATGGCGGAGTGGGTCGTCGGCTTTGATCTTGGCGAAGACGTCGTAGATCTCGCCCGAGGGGGTTTCCAACAATCGTTCTGAGCTCATACCGTAACCCCGAAGCGCTGCAGCTTCTCGATCGCCCGAGGGGACAACCGTTGCTTGGTCCAGGGTGGATCCCAGACAACGCGGATCTCGACCTCCGTGATTTCGGGTTCCTGTAGCAGCCGCTCCCGAATGTCATTAACGATGAATTCCATACAGGGGCAGCCCATGGCAGTGAAGGTCATATCCACGTGGACGGTATTTCCCTCGTGCCGTAAACCATAGATCAGACCTAAATCCACCACGCTGACCGGGAATTCCGGATCGGTGACCTCTTCCAACGCGGCCCAGAGTGGTTCCTGTTCTGGGCTGCTGTGCCTCGCGCTCCCAGCGATCGAATGCGAGGCAGGGAGTGCGGGCATCTCGATTTTCATTGCGACCTCTCCAGCATTTGCGACCACTCGCGGTAGCCACGCTGAAGCTGACCGACATATTCCACGTTGCTGGGACCGCGTCCCTTCCAGCGCTTCAGGACGGTATCCCAGCCGATTTCCCCCTCTTCAAACAGCCAACGCTTCTGCTCAGCGTCGAAAGTACAGGGAAATGGATAATCCAGCACATATTTGTCTTGTTCCTGGTCAAAGTGAGCCGGCACATGCAGCTTCAATTCCTCGCACAATGGAACCGCGGTCCCCATCCAGGTCTGGCGCAATTCGTCGTTGCTGCTGCCCTTGAACCCGTAATCGAGCTGCTCCGTGTGCCGCTTGAGATCGTCGGGCAGGCCAAACCACTCTACGGTGAGGGGGAACATCCAATCCACCGCGCGCTGCAGCAGCTGCTTCCCTTCAGGGTCCTGCACGATCTTTCGCATCCAGGTCTCGCCGTGACGCAGGTGAAAATTCTCCTCCCGGTCGACCTTGACCAATCCCCGCTTCCAGGGCCCGAAAGTGGTGGATTGATAGATGTCTCCCAGCAGCACGAAACCGGCCCGATCATAGAGGGCGTTGGCGACCACCAACTCGACCCAGGTGTCCAGGGGAACATCGAAAGCATACGGGTACTTGAACTCCTCCGGCTGACGCTCGTAGATGAGCTTTTCTTTGTCAACCCCCAGGTCTTCCAGCAGACGGTAGGCGATGTGAGCATGGCCTAATTCGTCCTGGATGATGCCCATGGCAGACACAAAGGCATTCGTAGAAGGAGCGTCGAGTGCAGCCCGGTAGTATGCCGGTGCGCTGATCAGCTCGGTGTCGGCTGAAACCGTAAGGATTCGCTGGATGCCTTCCAGGTAAACCGGGCTCATCTGCTCGATGTTTTCAACCAGCCGGTCCGTGGCCAACCGATCCTGAACTTCCTGTTCCGTAATTAAATTCATGGTTCGTTGCATGTTCTCACCTGCAGAGGAATTCTTGCGCCCATTCCCCATCAGCGCTTTGGGACAGACCGCGGAGCAGGATGGACCCCGCTCGCGTCCGTCAGCAAACCCGCTTACCGTCCCTTGAAAGTTGGAGGCCTTTTTTCCGTGAAAGCGGTGAGTCCTTCTTTGGCGTCCTCCGTCTCAAAGAGTGGTTCCATCAGGTCACGTTCCAGTCCCAGGCCATCTTCTAGCTCTAGTGCAATACCCCGATAGACAGCCTGCTTGATGCTTCCAACGGCCTGGCTGGCGCCCTGAGCCAGTTTGCTGGCGTAGGCTTGAGTCTCGGCTTCGATTTCTTCCGCCGGGAAGACCTGGTTGATGATTCCCAGGTGCAACGCTTGTTCGGGCGTTACCGTCTCCCCGGTCAGCATCATTTGCAAGGCTTTGTTGGCACCGATCAGGCGCGGCAAGCGCTGAGTGCCGCCATTGCCTGGCAGGAGGCCGAGCGTGACTTCAGGAAGCCCCATGCGGTAGGAGCCTTCAGCTGCAAATCGCAGATCGCAAGCCAGGGCCATTTCCAGCCCGCCTCCCATTGCGTGCCCCTGGATCATGGCGATGAATACTTTCGAACTGGCGGCCATCTTGTCCAGCGCATCGTGTGCTGTACGGATCATTTCCATGTTGTCAGCGGTCGTATTTGCCACAAAGGCCTTGATGTCGGCGCCGGCGGAGAAGAACTTCTGCGAAGCGCTGCGGAAGATTACTGCCCGAACTCCGGGTTCTGCATCAGCCGCTTCGATCGCTGCGTCCAAATCACGCATGAAGCCGATTTCATAGCTATTCGCAGGAGGGCGGTCCAGAGTTATGTAGCCCAGCGAATTCGATGTAGAGAAGGTTACAACGGGATCGGACATCGGTTCAGCTCCTTTAGCTTTATTGCTCTCAACGGTCCCCGTCAGGTCCCGCGCACGGAACCATTGGGGGTCCAATCGTTTTGTTTTATTCCCAATCCAGGCCGCCGAACACGGCTCCCTTGTTCTCCGTGTAGTATTCGACGGCTTCAGGGCCATGCTCGTGCCCGAGGCCGGAAGCTTTGGTCCCGCCGAAGGGCAGTTCGTCGTACCCGTAATGGATCTGGTTGACCCAGGTGACCCCCGCCTCGATTTCGCGTACTGCGCGGTTGGCCCAGCTCATGTTCTGGGTCCAAATCGAAGAGCCCAGGCCCCAGCGTGTGTCGTTTGCCCTTTGGATCGCTTCGTCCAGGGTCCCCACTTTCCAAACCGGAAGCACAGGTCCGAACACTTCTTCCGTAGCAAGCTTGCTGTCCTCGGGAACATCCACCACCACAGCCGGTTGGTAGAAGTAGCCGCCCTCCAGTCCACCGTTTTCGGGCCGCTTTCCCCCAATCAGCAGTTCGGCGCCCTTATCGAGCGCATCTGCCACCTGACCTTCGATCTCCTCCCGTTGGAGGGAGGTGTGCAGCGGCCCCATGCGGATATACGGCTTTTCCGGCTTGGTGGCCCCGTCTCCGACCTGGTAATTCCCCACCTTCTGCAGCAGCCCGTCCATGAACTCGTCGTAAATTTCCTCGAACAAGTAAAGCCGCTTGACCGCCAGGCACTGCTGTCCAGCGTTCCAGTAGCGTCCGATCGTCACTCCGCTGATCGCCTTTTTGAGATTGGCGTCGGGGGCAACGATGCATGGATCGGATCCACCCAGCTCGAGGGTTACCCGCTTGAAGTCAGGGCCGGCTAGCTCCATCACCCGTTTGCCAGTCTCGGAAGATCCGGTGAGCGCTACCCGCCTGACTCTGGGATGGCAGACCAGCCCCTCTCCGACAGTCGCTCCGGATCCGGTCAAGCATTGCAGCACCCCCGGCGGCAGACCGGCCTCGTTCAGCAATCCGATCACCTTTAGCGTGGTCAGCGGAGTGGTGCGTGCCGGTTTGATGATGATGGGATTGCCGCCGATGAGCGCTGGGCCCACCTTGGTACCCATCAAGGTCAGCGGGAAGTTCCAGGGCACGATGCCCACCGACACACCAACTGGCTTCTTGACCACCATTCCGTACGAGTGCTTTCCCAGCGCTGGGGGCAGCGGCACCTGCGCGCCGCGCAATTTACTGGCGAGACCAGCGTAAAACTCAAGTCCATGAAGAAAATGGTGCAATTCGCCGCTGGCCTCGAACAGCGGCTTGCCCTGTTCGGCAGTTAGCGAAGCCGCGATTTCCTCCGCCTGAGCTTCGATCGCCTGGATCCCCTTGCGGAGGAGTGCGGCGCGATCGTCTGGGGAAGTTTGCTCCCAGTCGGCTGCCGCCTGCTCAGCGGCCGCGACCGCCACCTGGACGTCTTCATCGCCGGCTTCCGGGACCGAGTCGATGGTCTGTCCTGTAGCCGGATTCTTGACCTCGAAGGTCTTGCCATCCAGGGCAGCTGCCCATTCTCCATTGATGTACATCTTGGCCATAATCGATTGAGTTCCTCCTACTAACTGATTTCCCAAGTACTTCAGCCTGGCAGCGATACAGCTGACTTGGCAGTCTGTCTCGCACCGCTAAAGAAGAGATCCAATACCGCTCCAACCATGGCCTCCTCATCCGAATAAAGGGTAGCCGCGTAGGGAGTCAGCATCACTTCCACCATTGCAACGTAGATCCATGAGAGCAGACGTGGATCGGCGGGGTCCAGTTCTCCTCCCGCGATGCCCTCGCGCAGCACGGCTTCGATGGGCTGGGGAAGGGTGACCTGGTATGCGCGAACCAGCTGCTCGCGAAGTGGATCTTTGAAGATATTGATATCGCGCCGGACGAGCTTGATCAGGTTGCGTTCGTCGGGCGGCAGATTGAGGAAGCGCTTGGTTAGGCGCTCGAGTCGCTCCCGGGTCGAACCCGGCCCCTCAAGCGCCGTGCGAAACAGATCGCGCTTCTCCTGAAGATCAACGTGCATCATCTCCAGGTACAGCGCTTCCTTGCTCCCGAAGTGGTGATACAGGGCGCCCTTGGTAACCCCAGCCGCTTCCGCGATCTCATCCATCGTCACGTCGGCATAGTTCTTCGCCAGGAAGGCAGACCGCGCGGATGCGAGCAAGTTTGCGATCGTCGTTTCTGATTTCGTGTCTTTGCTGGGAGACATACGTACCAGTCGGTATGTTGGATTGTAACCGGCGCCAATCGAGGCGTCAATGTGTTCGCTCATGTGGGCTTTATCAACAGTGCGTATGGGGTTTGGTGACCTGCGATCTTAGGGCTTCCAGGGCATTGGAGGTTGAGCGCGCGGTATCATTGTTTTTAAGGGGATGTTCCCAATTGCCTGACACAAAATCAATAACCAGTATGCTCATGGGGATCGAGCGGCTGTCGGCACATCCCCAGGCTGAACAGCTGATCGAAATCGTGACAGGCGAGACTGCCCTCAGCTCAGCCGGCTTTCCCTACATCTCTGATCACAGCTTCCGGATCTTGACCGGGCAGGTTCCCCACCTGTTTCGGGATGGCCAGGCGATCCTGGACTGGATCACCGCCTTGGAGAATACGCTTAACCAAGGCAATGAAATTCCAGAGGCTGAGCAAGAGTCGATTTGGCAGGCCATCAAGGTCCTGCGCACGGTCGTCTTCACTGCCAGCATCACAGCCCCGCCGGATCTGTGGATACTCAAGCACGTGCTCTCGGCTCACCGTGATCTCGGGATCCTGGATTGGTTGCTGTCCGGAAGGATCCTGGATCCGGTCGTATATGCCGGTGACCACAGTCTTGACGAGCACCAGCTGCGAACGGACCTGCAGCTGCTCCACGCCCGCGGCTACCTCAGCGCAGGTGATGGGGATTACTGGATTTCATCCGAGCCCGCGATCGCGGCAGTCCTGGAGCGAGCTTCGGCGATACCTGCAACACTTCAGCGTAATCTGATTCCCGAATTGACAGACTGGTTGTCGACCGATGGCGCCTCAAGCCCAGAACTGGAATCCTGGCTGGATCCGATCCCAGAGCAGCGGCGTACCGGGAGCTGGGTGGCCAGCCATCACGAGATCGAACTTGGCTACCGGTTGCTGCCCATTGTGCTCAGCCTTCGGGTATTGGGGATCACGCCCAAGCTGCAGTCCGGGAAACGACCCGAGAATCTCATTCCGAACTTTGTGCCGCAGCTGTCCACATTGCTCCACAATGCCGGCTACCTGGTTGGGGGACAGGTGACTGAACTGGGTGGCCGGGTCTTCGCACGAGGCCCGGGCGCCTTTGGGATCATCGGCGCCTATCACACTTATCTCAATCACCTTCCCGACTTGCTCCGGTCGGGAATACACAGTGTATGGGTCCACCGGGGAGAGAACGTCTCCGCAAGCCAGGACGCTAATCGGAAGACCTTTTCGATCGCCAACGACATGCTAGACCGCTTCTGCGCCGACCATGGATTCGAATACAAGGTCTTCATCGAGCACGCCGTGGGACGGGGGGAGGCGATCCGTCAGCGGTTCGAGAGAGACGGTGAGGATCAGCTGCGATATTTTGGCGCAGATCTGGAAGACGCGGCCATCGACCAGGCGCTAGAACAGCAGCGGATCGGAGTGCTCCCTGGCAACCTTCAGTTTGTGCGCTCCGCCGATATCGGCGAGCCACAAAAGGTCACCGATTACCTGGAGCAGCAGGGATTGTCAGGCGAGCCCACGGTCATGATGGTCGGAAACGGCTTCCACGAGATTCGGGGACAAACTAACGAGAAAATGGTTGAGGTGTTTGGTGAATATGCCCAGGCTGGCTACATATTGATCTTTACCGAAGAATCCGCCTTACATGACGAAGCGCTCATCCGGACGGCCTGGAACACCTACCATGCCGGCTTCCGCTACGTGCATGAGATGTCCGGCCAGGGATTGCGACCAGCGGTTGAACGGGGCCGGGGAGACGGCCGTTGGAGCTGGAAGAAATGTGCCGAGCTTGGAGGGTACCGGGTGCTCGATGAGTACAGCTACCGCGGGCGGACGATCTACCCCTACCCGCGCCCGCAGCACAAAAATCCAGCGATCAGCGTCACCTACTTCTGCGTACCGGCGGAATTAGCTGATCAGTTGGGAATCGCCTCGCCAGGCAACCCCATTTGAAGGTAAACATCCAGCGGCGCTAGCAACCTGCAACCGGGCAGCGAAACGATCGCTTTCCCGTGCGCGGGTGACTGGCTCCCAGTGTAAGCCACCACCGGTGGGCTGACAGCTTGGGAGGCCCAGCACTACCCATTCACGACTGGGGCAGACACGTAATAACTTCACTGCTGCTTCGGATTCAGATACTTCTGGGCCAGCAGCTGGTATTCGGATCCAGCGCCATCCACCCATTGCCTGGAACTTCCGCTTAATTCCTTTTTGATCTCCGCCGGAACGCCAGCGACGAGCATACCAGGGGGGACCTTCATCCCCTCCCGTATGACGGCGCCAGCCGCGACCATGCAACGATCGCCGAGCGTCGCGCCAAACGTTNNCTTCCAGTATCGCTCCATGACCGATCGTTACCTGTTCACCAATCACAGTCTCCCCATCCGTGGGCGCATGGATCATGGCGTTGTCCTGCACATTGCTGCCGCGGCCGATCCTGATCTTTCCGAAATCTCCGCGTAAAACTGCGCCGAACCAGATACTTACCTCCTCGGCGATTTCGAGGTCTCCGACAAGAATTGCCGTCGGGGCGATGAAGGATTTCGTTGCGATCAAGGGTGTCTTGCCTTCAAAGGGAATAATCATGTCGGTGCCTCTCGTCTATCGGATTGTCGTTCCTGCCAGTTCAGCAGATCGTTCAGTGACCCTGGAAGCTGGGTGCCCGCTTCTCAATGAAGGCCGCGAAGCCTTCCCGTGCATCTTCTGTGTTGAACAACGGCCCTACCAGGTGCCGTTCCAGTGCCAGCGCATCCCTGAGCTTCATGTCCGAGCCCTCGTAGGCAGCCTGCTTTATACGGGCCATGGCCAGGGAGGCGCCCTCCGCCAGTTTACGGGCGTACGTTTCGGTTTCTTGCTTCAGGGCGGTGCGCGGATAGAGACGGTTGACGATGCCGAGCTCAAGGGCCTCTTTTGGCGCTATCGTCTCTCCTGAAAGCATCAATTCCAAAGCTCTGCTGAGGCCAATCAGCCTCGGAAGCCTTTGAGTCCCTCCATTTCCCGGAAGCATGCCAAGTGTGACTTCGGGAAGGCCCAGTTGATAGCGCCCATTTGCAGCAAAGCGCAGATCGCAAGCCAGCGCGATTTCGAGGCCGCCTCCCAGGGCATGTCCCTGAATCATGGCAATAAATACTGCGGAACTGGCAGCCATCTTGTCGAGCGTCTTATGTGACACACGGATCATGTCCATATTGGCATCGGATGGGTTTGCCGCGAAGGCCTTGATGTCGGCACCAGCAGAAAAGAACTTGTCCAGTCCACTTCGCAAAATGACCACCTTGATCTCGGGATCGCTGTAAACAGCACCGACGGCCGCATCCAGATCGCGAATGAATTGCATCTCGTAGCTGTTTGCCGGGGGGCGTTTCAGCGTGATATAGCCGATCGAATCAGATTTCTTGAAGGTCACGACGGGTTTTGTCATCGTCCACTCTCCTGTTGCTCACTGNNGGATGTCCTCACCGCGCAAAGCGCATTGTAGCCCCATTGCTGGGCAGGGGATTGACTCGGATTGGCATTTACGCGATAATTCTACATACAGACCACCGTTCTGTCTACAGAACATTGACCGGATAGCAAACCTCAATGCCTAATAGAGTGCCCGCAATCGATCGGGCAATGCGCATCCTGAATGCCTTCAAAGATGGCCAGCTTGAATTTGGCGTATCGGAGCTCAGTCAGGTGCTGGACATCAACAAAAGCACGGTGCATGGCATCGTTCAAACGCTCTCCGAGTATCGCATGCTTGAGCAGGATCCCGGATCGCGCAAGTACCGGCTCGGTCCTGGGCTCATCGAACTTGGCGGCTTGGCGCAGAACCGTCGCGATGTTCGGCGAGTGGCTCGACCGATATTGATCGAACTGATGCAGCAGACCCATGAGACGGTGCTGCTGGGTGTCTTCGAAGATGACGGCATCACGATCATCGATGTGGTCGAGCCGGCTCGCCAGCTTCGGATCTCTGTAGCTGCCGGCCAGCGGTTGCCTTTCTCAGCCGGCTCCTTCGGGCGTGCCTTTTCTGCCTGGATGGATGAAAACGAGATCGATCGGCTCATATCCCTGCATGGGCTCCGAAAGTACACCAACAGTTCCATAACGGATCCTGGTCGATTCAAATCAAACCTGGTTCTTGTTCGCGAGCAAGGATATGCGCTGGATGATGCTGAGGAGTATCTTGAAGGTGTCTGGGCGGTGTCCTCACCGATTCACGGCGAAGACGGAATTCAGGCAGTCGTTACGATGGTAGGTTTCAGCAGCCGGCTATCCCAAGAAGCCAGGCAGGAAGCCATCGAATTGACCCATGGGACCGCACAGAAAATATCCGCCGGAATGGGAATGCCTGTGCTGGAGGCGGGGTAGGGACAAAAAATGGCAGCGAGATACTTTAACAAGGCCACAGAAACCATGTCTCGAGACAACCTGGCTCACCATCAGTACGAGAAATTGGAACGGCTGCTGGCCAGGCTCTATGGAAAGAATCGCTTCTACACCTCGAAATTTGACCAGGCCGGTATCAAACCAGATGACATCCGTTCACTGGACGATGTTGCATACCTGCCGATAACAACCAAAGACGAGCTGGTCGAAGCGCAGGCAGCGGATCCTCCTCTGGGAACAAATGCTACCTATCACAAATCAGAATACGTCCGTTTTCATCAAACCTCAGGGACAACCGGCGTTCCATTGCGGGTGCTGGATACCGATGAAAGCTGGGAATGNNATCGCGGACCGGAACGACGCGGTCGATTCTCCCTACGCCTGGGGTGTGGCCGTCTGCTCGATGCTCCTCGCCGCGACGGGCTCCGGCGTCTACATCCTCGTCGGTGTCGCCATCGTCCCGAGGGCGGAGGAGTTCGGCATCGACATCCGCTCCGCGGCACTGCCCTACGGTGGGGAAGATGCTGGGGGCATGTGTTTGCGGCTGCGGAAATTTCAGCTGAAGACCGCATTTTCTTTGCATTTTCGTTTGGGCCGTTCATCGGTTTCTGGTCCGCCGTGGAGGGAGCCCGGCGCATGGGCTCGATGATGATCCCGGGAGGTGGGGGGGATTCATCACAGCGCCTTCACTTGATGCGCCAAGTGCAACCGACGGTGTTGTGCTGCACCCCCACTTACGCGCTCCGCCTGGTCGAAGTCGCACGTGATGAAGGCATCGACCTCGACGAAATTCCAATCCGTGTGACGCTGCATGCGGGTGAACCGGGGGCCAACATTCCCGCGACCAAAGCTCGCATCGAGGCCGCCTGGACTGCGAAGTGCTTTGATCACGCAGGTGCCTCGGAAGTCGGCGCCTACACCTATGAGTGCGCTCCACAACCCGGCGGAATCCATCTGGTTGAGACCGAGTTTATCGCTGAGGTTCTGGACCACGAATCGGGGAAACCTGTGGAGCCAGGCGAGGTTGGGGAATTGGTCATCACCAATCTCGGCCGTCCTTGCTTCCCCGCAATCCGCTACAAGACGGGTGATTTGGTGCAGGCCAACCTTGCGCAGTGTGAGTGTGAACGCACCTTCATGCGCTTTGACGGCGGTATTCTCGGCCGAGCAGACGACATGATCATTATGCGGGGGATGAACATCTTTCCACGCGCCATTGAAAACTTGATGCGACAGTTTGACGAGGTGGACGAGTACCGCGTCAATGTGTATACGGAGCATGAGATGGGTGTGCTTGAGATCGAAGTCGAGCTGGCCATGGATAGCGGTGCGGAAGAGCGGCGGATTGAGATCCAGCGCTCGCTCACCAACGCGCTGAGCATTCGGCCGGTGGTCAAGCTCGCCGAGCGGGGGAGCCTGCCGCGGTTTGAGCTGAAGGCCAAGCGAGTTCGCATATTCGAGGACAGTACCTACCCCCATTCTGAAGGAGCATGATCGTGAGGACCAGCGACGGGCCAGGCCATTTTCGGAGATCTCCCAGATCGCGCGCTGCCTGGAGGGCAGAACGCCAGACATGAAACTGCTACTTAAACTCAAGGTCAATGGACAGCTGCGGGAGGTCTGGACCTCCGTTCAAAAGACGCTGCTTGAAGTTCTGCGGGAAGATCTCGGGCTCACCGGAACCAAACACGGCTGTGAGCTCGGCGAGTGCGGAGCTTGTACGGTGTTGATCGATGGCAAGCCGACTCTCTCCTGTCTTTCGCTTCCGGTTGAGCACCAGGACAAGGAAATCATCACAGTTGAAGGCCTGGCCACAAACGGGCAACCCCATGAGCTGCAGACG
>JABAOE010000557.1_pt3 | contig 34666 bp, 43 predicted proteins | sample 7062141 | NCBI WGS metagenome assembly JABAOE01 (sample SAMN14538627, study PRJNA623070) | marine sediment metagenome | biome: marine biome [ENVO:00000428]; feature: marine pelagic biome [ENVO:01000023]; material: deep marine sediment [ENVO:00002113] | place: India: Gulf of Khambhat ...
GCCATGAACCCGGTCGACCATCCGCACGGCGGCGGCGAGGGTCGCACGTCCGGCGGACGCCATCCGGTTTCGCCGTGGGGTGTGCCGACCAAGGGGTACAAGACGCGCTCCAACAAGCGGACGGACAAGTACATCGTCCGCTCACGTTCAGGCAAGTAGTGGGTTAGGAATATGCCGAGGTCAATCAGAAAGGGTCCGTTCATCGATCACCACCTGGCGCAAAAGGTGGGCGAGGCGATCGAGACCAACAGCAAGCGCCCGATCAGGACCTGGTCGCGGCGGTCCATGATCATGCCGGACATGGTCGGACTGACGATCGCCGTCCACAACGGGCGGCAGCACGTGCCGATCCTCATCACCGAGCAGATGATCGGGCACAAGCTGGGAGAGTTCGCCCCCACCCGCACCTTCCGCGGGCACTCGGGCGACCGCAAGACCAAGTAGGTGATGCAGCGATGGAAGTGAGCGCACGACTGAGAATGGCACGGATTTCGGCCCAGAAGCTGCGGCTGGTGGCCGATCAGGTTCGCGGGCTGCCGGTGGAGCAGGCCGAGCAGATCCTGACGTTCAGCCCCAGGAAAGCGGCCCACATCGTGAAGAAGGTGCTGCTGTCGGCCATCGCCAACGCGGAGCACAACGAAGGCGCTGACATCGACGAGTTGAGGGTGCGCAGCATCCGGGTAGACGAGGGCCCGACCCTCAAGCGCGGCAGGGCCCGGGCCAAGGGCCGTGGCACGCGCATATTGAAGCGCACGAGTCACATCACGGTGACCGTGGCCGACAGCGGTTAAACAGGACCAGGAAAAAACTCATGGGTCAAAAGGTACATCCAACCGGTATCCGTCTGGGCATTGCCAAGGACTGGAACTCGACCTGGTACGCGGAGAAAGGCGAATACGCGGACCAGCTCAATTCCGACCTGGCGGTGCGGGATTTCCTGCATCGGCGGCTTGCCCAGGCAGCCGTCAGCCGAATCACGGTGGAGCGCCCGGCGAAGTCGGCCCGCATCACCATCCATACCGCGCGGCCGGGGATCGTGATCGGCAAGAAAGGCGAGGATATCGAGCGCCTGCGGCGGGAGGTGACGGCTCTGATGGGTGTGCCGACGCACATCACGGTGGCGGAAATCCGCAAGCCGGAGCTGGATGCGCAGCTGGTGGCGGAAGGCATCGCCCAGCAACTGGAGCGGCGCATCATGTTTCGCCGCGCCATGAAGCGGGCGGTTGGCAATGCCATGCGATTGGGTGCCCTGGGTATCAAGGTCAGCGTGGCAGGGCGTCTCAATGGCGCCGACATTGCACGCACGGAGTGGTACCGCGAAGGCCAGGTGCCGCTGCACACGTTGCGTGCCGATGTCGATTACGGGCTTTACGAAGCCAAGACGACCTACGGTGTCCTCGGCGTGAAAGTCTGGATTTACAAGGGCGAGGTGTTCGACCTGTACGCCAGGCAACCGGAAGACCAGCAGAGCCAGCCGGCGGCAAGCTAGGAGAGTACGAGATGCTGCAGCCGAAGCGAACCAAATTTCGCAAGCAACAGAAGGGCCGCAACCGGGGTCTGGCACAGGTCGGTAACCGTGTCAGCTTTGGCGAGTACGGGCTCAAGGCCACCACCCGTGGCTTCGTCACCGCGCGCCAGATCGAAGCGGCCCGGCGCGCGATCACGCGCTATGTGAAGCGCGGCGGCAAATTGTGGATCCGGGTGTATCCGGACAAGCCCGTCACCAAGAAGCCGGTGGAGGTCCGTATGGGCAAGGGCAAGGGCAACGTCGAATACTGGGTGGCGCCGATTCAGCCGGGCCGCGTGCTGTACGAGATTCAGGGCGTGAGCGAGGAACAGGCACGCGAGGCGTTCCGCCTGGCCTCGGCCAAACTGGCGGTCAGGACGACGTTCGTGACACGGTCGGTGATGTGATGGACATGCAGGATATCAGGGCCAAGAGTGAGGCCGAGCTTCGCGAGGAGCTCACCCACCTGCTGCAGGAGCAGTTCAACCTGCGCATGCAGCGGGGCACCGGGCAACTGACCCAGCCGCATGAAATGCGGCGGGTGCGCCGCGACATCGCGCGGATCAAGACGGTATTGAACCAGATAAGCAGCGGGGGTGGTGAGGCATGAGCAAGGCCGAGTCGAAACAGCGTACCCAGGTCGGACGTGTCGTCAGCGACAAGATGGACAAGACCGTGACGGTCCTGCTGGAGCGCAGTGTGAAGCACGCTTTGTACGGCAAGTACATCAAGCGGTCGACCAAGGTGCATGCGCATGACGAGGACAACACCGCCGCCACGGGCGACACGGTAATGATCGCGCAATGCCGCCCGCTGTCGAAGTCGAAGAGTTGGCGGGTGATCGAGGTCCTGCAGCGGGCGCAGTAAGCGCGCTTGCAGGCCGGAGAAGGAACGATGATTCAGATGCAGAGCATGTTGGCAGTCGCGGACAACAGCGGCGCGCGCCGGCTCCAATGTATCAAGGTCCTGGGCGGGTCCAAGCGTCGCTATGCGAGTATCGGTGACGTGGTCAAGGTGACCGTCAAGGACGCGATCCCGCGCGGAAAGGTCAAGAAGGGCGAGATCTACGACGCGCTCATCGTGCGCACCAAGGCGGGCGTGCGCCGCCCGGATGGCTCGCTGATCCGGTTCGACGGCAATGCGGCGGTGCTGCTGAGCCCCAAGCTCGAGCCCATCGGCACCCGCATTTTCGGGCCGGTGACTCGTGAGCTGCGCTCCGAGCAGTTCATGAAGATTGTTTCGCTGGCACCGGAGGTGTTGTGAGGCCAGCGGCACGGCCTGACACGAGAGGAAAACGATGAAACGCATTCGCAAAGGTGACGAGGTGGTGGTGATCGCCGGGCGCAGCAAGGGCCAGCACGGCCGTGTGCTCAGCATCCTCGGCAGCGATCGACTGTTGGTGGAGAACGTCAACATGATCAAACGCCACACCCGTCCGGACCCCAGCCGGAACATACCCGGCGGCATCGTGGAGGCCGAGGGGCCGATTCACGAGTCCAACGTGCAGCTCATGAATCCGGTAACCAATAAACCGGACCGCGTGGGTTACAAGACGCTCGGGGACGGCCGCAAGGTCCGGATTTTCAAATCGACCGGTGAGGCGGTCGATACATAAGGTTTAGCAGGCATGGCCAGATTGAAGACATATTTCGAGGAAACGGTGGTGCCGCAGCTCATGGAGCAGTTCGACATGAGCAACGCCATGGAAGTGCCGCGCATTTCCAAGATCACGATCAACATGGGCGTGGGCGAGGCGGTCACGGACAAGAAGGTGATGGAGCGCGCGGTGGGCGATATGGAGCTGATTGCGGGCCAGCGGCCGATCGTGACCAAGTCGCGTAAATCGGTGGCGTCCTTCAAGATTCGTGACGGTTGGCCGGTAGGCTGCAAGGTGACCCTGCGGCGTGACCGGATGTACGAATTCCTGGACCGGCTGGTGAACATCGCCTTGCCGCGAGTGCGGGACTTCAGGGGCCTCAGCCCCAAGGCGTTCGACGGGCACGGCAACTACAGCCTTGGCATCAAGGAACAGATCGTGTTCCCGGAAATCGATTTCGACAAGGTCGACGCGATTCGGGGCATGGACATCACCATCACCACAACGGCGAAATCGGACGCGGAGGGCCTGGCCCTGCTGCAGGCCTTCAATTTCCCGTTCAAGGCGAAATGATTTGAGGGTACAGGTACATGGCTAAAGCAAGCATGATCAACCGCGAGAAACGGCGCGCCAAGCTGGTCAAGCGATATGCCCGCAAGCGGGCGGAACTCAAGGCCGTCGTTGCGAACCCAGAGGTGGGCTTCGAGGAGCGCCAGGCGGCCATGTTCGCATTGCAGAAACTGCCGCGCGATTCCAGTCCCGCGCGGCAACGCAACCGCTGCGCAATCTCCGGGCGGCCCCGCGGCTATTACCGCAAGTTCGGCCTGAGCCGGAACAAGTTGCGCGAAGCCGCCATGCGCGGCGATGTGCCCGGCCTGCGCAAGGCCAGTTGGTGAGGTGACACAACCCGGGAGCGTGCCTCCCGTTGGGAACGGAAACAGGTAATCAAAATGAGCATGAGCGACCCCATTGCAGACATGCTGACGCGCATTCGGAATGCCCAGGCGACCGGCAAGGTCTCCGTGGCCATGCCCGCGTCCAAGGTCAAGGCCGGCATCGCGCAGGTGTTGAAGGAGGAGGGCTACATCACCGATTACGCGCTCAGCGAGGCGGCTGGCAAGCCGACGCTCGAGGTGACGCTGAAGTATTTCGAGGGCCGCGGCGTCATTGACAGCATCCGTCGCGTGAGCCGTCCCGGGCTGCGCCAGTATCGGGGCAAGGACGATCTGCCCAAGGTGTTCGATGGCCTCGGAATCGCCATTGTGAGCACGTCGGGCGGCATCATGACCGATATGAAAGCGCGCGCTGCCGGTCACGGCGGCGAGATTCTGTGCGTGGTTTCCTGAGGTAGCCGACATGTCGCGCGTAGCAAAGAACCCGATCGAAGTGCCGCAGGGCGTTGACGTCACGGTCAGCGACACGCAGGTCAGCGTCAAGGGCCCCAAGGGCGCCCTGACCCTGGACCTGCACTCCGCCGTCAGTTTCCGGCAGGAAGAAGGCGTGTACCGTGTGCAGTGGGAGCACGAGCGGGACCTGGCGATGGCCGGCACGTTTCGGGCGTTGATGAATAACATGATCCTTGGCGTCAGCCGGGGCTTCGAGAAGCGTCTGCAGCTCGTTGGCGTGGGATACCGCGCCCAGATGCAGGGCAATACGCTCAACCTCAGCCTGGGCTTCTCACACCCGATCGAGTACGCGGTGCCCGAAGGCATCACCATCGAGACGCCGTCTCAGACGGAGATCGTGGTAAGCGGTTGTGACAAGCAGCGCGTCGGCCAGGTGGCAGCGGAAATCCGCGCATTCCGGCCGCCCGAGCCCTACAAGGGCAAGGGGGTTCGCTACGCCGACGAGTACGTGGCCCGCAAGGAGGCCAAGAAGGCCTGAGTGGCGCTGGTTGCGAAGGTAGGTAGAAATGGACAAAAGAGCAAATCGCGAACGCCGCGCCCGCAAGGGCCGGGCCCACATCAGGCGCCTTGGCAGGCCTCGGCTGACTGTGCATCGCAGTGGACGGCACATCTATGCCCAGGTGATTGCAGCCGACGGTGGCCACGTGCTGGCGGCCGCGTCCACGCTGCAGAAGGAGATCCGCAAGCAGCTGGACAGCACCGGCAACAAGGCGGCGGCAGCGGCGGTTGGCAAGGCGGTCGCGGCCAAGGCGCTGGCGGCAGGTGTCGAGCAAGTTTCATTCGACCGTTCCGGATTCAAATATCACGGCAAGGTCAAGGAACTGGCCGAAGCGGCCCGCGAGGGCGGGCTGGAATTCTGAGCGCGCTCCGCGCCCGTGACACGAGAAAGGTAGAAACATGTCAAGAATGGATAGAGACAGATCGGACAATGGCGACGGCCTGCAGGAGAAGCTGGTCGCGGTCAATCGCGTGGCGAAAGTGGTCAAGGGTGGCCGAATCTTCGGCTTCACCGCCCTGAGCGTCGTAGGTGATGGCGAGGGCAAGATCGGCTTTGGCTACGGCAAGGCTCGCGAAGTGCCGATCGCAATCCAGAAGTCGATGGAAAAGGCCCGCCGGAACATGGTGAACATATCGCTCAACAAGGGCACCCTGTGGCACCCGGTCAAGGCCAGCCATGGCGGCTCCAAGATTTACATGCAGCCCGCCTCGGAGGGTACCGGCGTCATCGCCGGCGGCGCCATGCGGGCCGTGCTGGAGACCGTGGGCGTACACAACGTGCTCGCCAAGAGTGTCGGCTCCAACAGCCCCGTGAACCTGGTGCGGGCCACGATCAAGGGTCTGCAGCAGATGTACAGCCCCGAGGGGGTCGCTGCCAAGCGCGGCAAGTCGGTCGATGAAATCATGGCGAATCACGGTTGAACGCAGAGATGGCAAGCAAAAAACAGATCAAGGTCACGCTGGTCCGGTCGCCCATCGGGGCGCTGCCGAGTCATCGCGAGTGTGTGCGTGGGCTCGGGCTCAAGCGCATGCACCAGACCGTGACTCTCGAGGACACCCCATCGGTGCGGGGCATGGCCAACAAGGTCAATTACATGGTGCGGGTCGAAGAGGCCTGAACACGAGGGCGAGACCCGAGGTGGGATGACAGACATGAAACTGAATACCCTCAGCCCGGCGCCGGGCAGCAAGAAGGCTCGCAAGCGGGTGGGCCGTGGCCTGGGCTCGGGCTTCGGCAAGACGGCCGGCCGCGGCCACAAGGGGCAGAAATCCCGCTCCGGAGGCTTGCACAAGGTGGGCTTCGAAGGTGGCCAGATGCCGTTGCAGCGGCGCCTGCCCAAGCGCGGCTTCAGGTCCCGCAGCGATCAGTACCGTGCCGAGGTGCGTTTGTATCATCTGGCCGGGGTGTCTGCCGAGGTGATCGATCTCGAGGCGCTCAAGAACGCCGGCATCGTCAAGCGTGACGTGCGCCAGGTCAAGGTGATCAACACGGGCACGCTGGATCGCGCCGTGACCGTCAAGGGGCTGGCCGTTACCCGCGGCGCGCGGGCGGTCATCGAAGCCGCGGGTGGCAAGGTGGAGTGATGTCGCGTTCGCCATCACAAATGGCTGACACGCTGGGCGGGATCGGTCGTCTCACCGAGCTCCGGCAACGACTGCTGTTCGTTTTCGCCGCGTTGATCATTTACCGGATCGGGACCTTCATCCCGGTGCCGGGCGTCAACCCTCAGGCCCTGCTGCAGTTCATGGATTCCCAGCAGGGCACGATTATCGACGTGTTCAACCTGTTCACCGGTGGGGCCCTGGAGCGGTTCTCGCTGTTCGCGCTGGGGGTCATGCCGTACATTTCGGCGTCCATCATCATGCAGCTGATGTCGAGTGCGGTGCCGCAATTGCAGCAACTGAAAAAGGAGGGCTCCTCCGGGCGCCAGAAGATCACCCAGTACACCCGTTATTTCACGGTGTTGCTGGCCGGTTTCCAGGCGGGTAGCGTGGCGTTTGCCCTGCAGGCCCAGACTTCGGTGGTGTTTGCGCCGGGATTCGGGTTCCTGTTCACGGCGGTGGTGACGCTGACCGCGGGCACGATATTCCTGATGTGGCTGGGCGAGCAGATTACCGAGCGCGGCGTCGGCAACGGTATCTCGCTGATCATCTTCGCGGGCATCGTGGCCGGCCTGCCGCGCGCTATTGCCGGCACCCTGGAGTTGGTCAACACGGGCCAGTTGAGCATTCCGGCCATGTTGCTGATCCTGGCCATCGTGCTGGGCGTGATCTACTTCATCGTGCGCGTCGAACGCGGGCAGCGAAGGATCACCGTGAATTACGCGCAACGCCAGGGGCGGGTGGCGTACCAGAACCAGCAGACGCACCTGCCGTTGAAGATCAACATGTCCGGTGTGATCCCGGCCATTTTTGCGTCGAGTCTCGTGATTTTCCCCTCGACGCTGGCGACCTGGTTCAGCAGTTCGGGTGACATGGGCTGGATGACCGACGTGGCGGCGGCCCTGACGCCGGGCAATCTGCCGTACACGGTCCTGTATGCCGGGCTGATCATGTTCTTCTGCTTTTTCTACACCGCGCTGGTGTTCAACTCGAAAGAAACGGCAGACAACCTCAAGCGCTCCGGGGCGTTCATTCCAGGCATCCGGCCGGGGCGCCAGACCGCCGATTACATCGATCACGTGCTGACCCGGCTGACCATGGTGGGCTCGCTCTACCTGGTGGCTGTGTGCCTGCTGCCGGACATCCTGCGGGTCGTGTGGGCGGTGCCATTTTACTTTGGCGGCACCTCGGTGCTGATCGTGGTGGTGGTCATCATGGATTTCATTGCGCAGGTGCAGGCGCACCTGATTTCGCACAAGTACGACAGCCTGATGAAGAAAGCGAACCTCAGGTCGTATGGGCGTTCGGGAGTCGTCAGGCGGTGATGGAAATGACCGGTCGTGGGCCGTGGGCCGCACCGGGTGATGGTGGATCCGCCCCGGCCGGGAGTCGCAGCGTATCCGCCGGAGTGATTCGAGGAGAGCAGCCATGAAAGTGCAGGCTTCGGTAAAGAAAATCTGCCGTCATTGCAAGATCGTACGCCGGCGTGGCGTGTTGTTCGTGATCTGCAGGGAAAAACGGCACAAGCAGCGCCAGGGCTGAATTTCAGCGCGGGCGAGGACGTCGCTCGGCTTCCTTGAAGGATGGGATTTCGATATACTTGGCTGTTTGACTTTGGGCAGCCCGAAGACGGACAGGAGTAAATGACATGGCTCGCATTGCGGGTGTCAATCTGCCGGTACAAAAGCACGCGTGGGTCGCGTTGACCCACATCTACGGCATTGGTCGGTCGCGGGCATTGCAGGTCTGCGAGGCGGCTGGCGTGTCGGCCGACACCAAGGTTCGCGATCTGAGCGAACCCGAGGTCGAGAGCCTGCGCGCCCAGGTTGCCCGGCTTCCGGTCGAGGGCGACCTGCGTCGCGAAGTGGCCATGAACATCAAGCGGCTGATGGATCTCGGCTGCTACCGCGGTCTGCGCCACCGGCGTGGCTTGCCGGTGCGTGGGCAGCGCACCAAGACCAACGCCCGCACCCGCAAGGGGCCGCGGCGGCCGATTAAACGTTAACCCGGGGAATCCGGACAGGATCAGGCAGACAAACTGATGGCCAAGCCAAAAACTCGAACCAAGAAGAAAGTCAAGAAGACGGTGGTCGACGGGATCGCCCACATCCACGCGTCGTTCAACAACACCATCATTACCATTACCGACCGGCACGGCAACGCCTTGTGCTGGGCAACCGCGGGTGGCGCCGGTTTTCGCGGCTCGCGCAAGAGCACACCGTTCGCGGCCCAGGTGGCTGCCGAGGCGGCCGGGCGCACGGCGCTGGATTACGGTCTGAAAAACCTGGAGGTGCGGGTCAAGGGGCCTGGCCCGGGGCGCGATTCGTCGGTCCGGGCGCTGAATGCGCTGGGCTACAAGATCACCAACATCACCGACGTGACGCCGATCCCGCACAACGGGTGCCGCCCCCCCAAGAAGCGTCGCGTCTGAGGTACTGCAAGCATGGCTAGATACACTGGACCCACCTGCAAGCTCGCTCGGCGTGAGGGCACGGATCTCGGGCTCAAGAGCCCGGCCCGTGGCCTGGAGTCGAAGTGCAAGATTTCCCAGCCGCCCGGCCAGCATGGGGCATCGCGTCGGCAGCGCCTGTCCGATTATGCCGTGCAGCTGCGCGAGAAGCAGAAGGTGCGGCGAATCTATGGCATCCTCGAGCGCCAGTTCCGCAATTACTACATGCTGGCCGCCAAGCGCAAGGGTGCGACCGGCGAGAACCTGCTCATGCTGCTGGAGTCGCGCCTCGATAACGTGGTGTACCGCATGGGTTTTGCCGTTACCCGCGCGCAGGCCCGCCAGATGGTTTCCCACAAGGCCATCGCGGTGAACGGGGAGCTGGTGAACATTCCGTCCTTCCAGGTCCAACCGGGCGATACCGTCGCCGTTCGCGACAAGGCCAGGAACCAGTTGCGGGTCAAGGAAGCGATCACCCTGAGCCAGGAAATGGACCTGGTGCCGGCCTGGATGGAAGTCGATCCGGACAAGATGGAGGGTCAGTTCAAGGTGTTGCCGGATCGGCAGGAGCTGCCGCCGGACATCAACGAGAACCTGATCGTCGAACTGTATTCCAAGTAATCCCGGAGGCGTTGCAGCGGCAGCGCAGCCACCGGTCAGTCATAGCGAGAGGATGTGCCCATGATGGGTGTGATTGAAAACATGCTGAAACCCACCGCGGTCGGAGTCGACGAACTCAACCCGAACCGCGCGCGGATTGCGCTGGAACCCCTGGAGCGCGGCTTTGGGCATACGCTCGGCAACGCGCTGCGCAGGGTGCTGCTGTCTTCGATTCCCGGCTCCGCGATCACCGAGGTGGAGATCGACGGGGTGCTGCACGAGTACACGGCGGTCGAAGGCTTGCAAGAGGACATCATCGAAGTGCTGCTGAACCTCAAGGGCGTGGCGCTTCGCATGCACGAGCGCGAGGAAGCCACCCTGGTACTGAGCAAATCGGGCCAGGGCGTGGTGACGGCCGGTGACATCCAGCTGGACCACGACGTGGAGATCGTGAATCCCGATCACCTGATCTGCAACCTGACCAAGGACGGCAGCCTCAACATGCGCCTGAAAGTGCGCCGTGGGGTCGGTTACCAACCCGCCAACCAGCTGACCATCGGCGACCAGGAGTCCCGCCCCATCGGCCGCCTGATGCTGGATGCATCCTTCTGCCCGGTGCGCAAGGTCGCCTACAGCGTGGAGGCGGCGCGCGTGGAGCAGCGCACCGACCTCGACAAGCTGGTGCTCGACATCGAGACCAATGGCACCATCGATTGCGAGGAGTCCGTCAAGCTGGCCGCCAACATTCTGGCTGACCAGTTGTCGGTGTTCGTGGATTTCAAGGCCCGCATTGAAGAGGTGGAGGAGGTGAAATCCCAGGAGATCGACCCCATTCTGCTCCGGCCCATTGACGATCTCGAGTTGACGGTGCGGTCTGCCAATTGCCTGAAAGCGGAAAGCATCCTATACATCGGCGACCTGGTGCAGCGCACCGAGGTTGAGCTGCTCAAGACGCCCAATCTCGGCAAGAAATCGCTGACCGAGATCAAGGATGTACTGGCTCAGCACGATCTGTCGCTGGGGATGAAGATGGAGAACTGGCCGCCAGCGGCCCTGGTCAGCGGCTGAACGCGCACCACACGAAACACGGCAGGAAACGACCATGCGGCATCTGAAATCGGGACGTAAGCTCAACCGCAACAGCGCGCATCGCAAGGCCATGTTCAAGAACATGGCGGCGTCGCTGTTCCGCCATGAGATCATCAAGACCACTGTGCCCAAGGCCAAGGAATTGCGGCGTGTGGCGGAGCCGCTGATCACCCTGGCCAAGACCGACACCGTCGCGCACCGCCGGCAGGCGTTCAATCGCTTGCGTGACCGTGACGCGGTTGGCAAGCTGTTCCAGGAGCTCGGGCCACGCTACGCAGAGCGTCCCGGTGGCTACCTTCGCATCCTGAAGTGCGGCTTTCGTCCGGGCGACCGGGCCCCGATGGCCTATGTCGAACTGGTCGATCGGCCGCGTGAGCAGGACGCCGCCGAGGAAGAATGAGCCGATACGGCTCGGTGCCGCATACTCGCCTCCTTGCAGCCCGGCATCGCCGGGCTTTTTGTATCGTATCTTTCTAATAAAGAACGAGAAATCGTCGGGCGGCGGGCGCCCCGGCTTTTGCAAGAAATGCACCCGGATGCTATGCTTTGGCGCAGTTGCTGCCACCGCGGCGCGGAGCCGCTCGTCCAGATACGAGAGGGGAGATCAACGTGAAACGACCGAATGCCATGACCGTCACCTGCCTGCTATTGGCCGTCGGCCTGGGGACGGCGGCGCAGGCCGATCAAAGATTCATCGTGCAATTCAAGGACGGCCGCGGCGACTCGGGCCTGCAGGCACTGGGTGCCGCGGGCGCGCGCATCGAGCTCGACCTGATGTCGAATCACAACGCGGTGGCGGCCAGCATGCCCGACGCCGCGCTGCGAGGCTTGAGCAATAATCCCAACATCGATTACATCGAGGAGGATCCCAAGCGTTATCCGATGTCGTTGCGCACAGCGCAGGTGACGCCGTGGGGCATCTCAGCGGTGCAGGCTGACCGGTTGGGGCATGGCGCTTCCCCTGTGAAGGTGTGCATCATCGACAGCGGCTATCAGCTCGGCCATCCCGACCTCGATCAGGACACCGACGTCGGTGGCACCAGTTCGTCTTCCGGGCTCTGGTATCAGGATGGCGATGGCCACGGCACGCACGTGGCGGGCACCGTCTCCGCCCTCGCCAACTCGAAAGGGGTGGTTGGCGTCATTTCCGATGGAAATGTGCCGCTGCACATTGTGCGGGTGTTCAATAACAGCGGCAGCTGGAGCTACGCCTCCGGCTTGATCGGCGCCCTCGATGCCTGCACGGCTGCCGGCGCGCAAGTGGTCAACATGAGCCTGGGCGGTTCGCTCAAGAGCCGCACGGAAGACCGGGCCTTCAGCGATGCGACCAGCCAGGGCGTGATGTCGATAGCGGCTGCCGGTAACGGCGGTAATTCGCGCAAATCCTACCCCGCGTCCTATAACTCGGTGGTGTCCGTGGCGGCCATCGACGAGACCCTCGAGCGCGCCAGTTTCTCCCAGTACAACAGCCAGGTGGAACTGTCGGGCCCGGGCGCCCACGTGCTCTCCACCGTGCCGGTCGACCAGGGCTCCGAGGCGAGCGCGGTGGTTGCGTCGACCACCTACCTGGGGGACGCGATGGACGGGTCGCCCAGCGCAACCCGCAGCGGAACGCTGGTCGACTGCGGGCTCGGCAGCAACGCATGCCCCGGAGGCGGAGGGCAGGTGTGCCTGATCGAGCGCGGGGACATCACCTTTGCGGAAAAAGTGCTGAGTTGCGAGGCGGGCGGTGGCGTGGCCGCCATCATTTATAACAACGTGAGCGGGCCGCTGCTGGGCACGCTGGGTGATACCGAGACCGCGATCCCGTCGATCGGCGTCTCCGACACCGACGGGGCTGGCATGCAGGGGGTTGTCGGCCAGTCAGCGGCGGTCACCGTGGCCGCCAGTGATTATGCCTTCTACGACGGCACCTCCATGGCCACCCCGCATGTGACGGGCGTGGCGGCGCTGGTGTGGTCGCATCATTCGGGGTGCAGCAACGAGCAGATCCGGGCCGCCTTGCAGGCCTCCGCCCTGGACCTGGGCGCCGCCGGACGTGACGACTTCTTTGGCCATGGCCTGGTGCAGGCCGCCGATGCCGTTAGCTATCTGACCGCCAATGGCTGCGGAGGCGGCGGTGGTGGTGGCGGCGGCGGTGGCGGTGGCGGCGGCGAGAAAGGTGGCGGGCCCAAGTGCAATCCGCGCAAGGAAGAATGCGGCTGAATTCCGCACGCCGTACAGAATCAGGAGCGGGCCCGGTGGCCCGCTCTTTTTTTGCGTGAATGGCCGGTCAGGGCACCAGGAAGGTGCCCAGCTGATAGACCATGAGCGCCGCGAGGTAGGCCACCACGGTCATATACGTCCAGGCGAAAAGCGGCCAACGCCAGCTGTTGGTCTCGCGCCGGATGGTGGCGACCGTGGCCGCGCATTGCAGGCACAGGGCGTAGAACACCATCATGCCGAGCGCCATCGGCAGGGTGAAGATCAGGCGTCCATCGGGCCAGGTGGCCGCGCGCAGGCGGGATGCCAGGCTGGCTTCATCGGCGTTCGATCCCACCGCGTAGATCGTCCCCATTACCGCAACGACCACTTCCCGGGCCGGGAAACCGGCGATGACGGCGGAGGCCACGCGCCAGTCCCATCCCAGCGGGGTGAACAGGGGTTCCAGGGACCGCCCGGCCCGGCCAAGCCAGCTTTGCGCGAGCTGGTTGGCCGCCTGCTGATCCGCAGCGGGCGCGGACGCCTGGGCGGCAGCGACGGGGGCGCGTTCGGCGGGCAGCGCGGGCGCGTCGAGGCGTGGAAAATAGGCCAATGCCCACACCACCACCGCGACCGCGAAGATGACGGTGCCGGCCCGCTTGAGGAAGATCCGCGCACGATCCATCAGCTTGATCGCCACGGTCTGCAGGTTGGGCCAGCGGAATTCCGGGAGCGCCAGCATGAACTGGGGCTTGGGGCCTTTCAGGGCGGACGACTTGAGTAAACGCGCGGTGACCAGGCCGCCGGCGATGCCCAGCAGGTACAAACCGAATAGCACCAGCCCCTGCAGGTTGAACCAGCCGACGGCCTGGTTGGGCACGAATGCGGCGATCAGCAAGGCATAGATGGGCAGTCGCGCCGAGCAGGTCATGAAGGGGGCCGCCAGGATGGTCGCGATGCGGTCCCGTCGGTCCGGAATGACCCGTGTGGCCATGATGGCCGGGACCGCGCAGGCGAAACTGGACAGCATGGGGATGACCGATTGGCCCGAGAGCCCCACCGACCGCATCAGGCGATCCATGAGGAAAGCCGCTCGCGCGAGGTAGCCGGAATCTTCCAGTACGATGATGAACAGGAACAGAATCAGGATCTGCGGCAGAAACACGATGACACTGCCGACTCCGGCGATGACGCCGTCGGCCACGAAACTGCTCGCCACACCATCACCGAAGCGCAGAGTCACCCACTGTCCGAGGCCGGATGCGGCGACGTCGATCACATCCATCAAGGGCGTTGCCCATGAGAACACCGCCTGGAACATCAGCACCATCACCGCGAAGAAGCCCAGGGTGGCTGGCCACGGACGGTTGATCCAGCGCACCAGCCGGGCATTCATCCGCGCCAGCAGCGGCGTGTGGAACTGCGCCTGTGCCAGCACCCCCTGCACCCAGCGATAGCGGGTGCGGGCCTCGACCGCCTGGGGTGGCGCGCTGCCGAACAGCTCATCGCGGCTGGAGCGCACCGCTTCCTCGCCCAGCGCATCGCACAGCACCCGGTCCGGATCGCTGCCGGGGTGCAGCAGCCCCTGGATGACATCGATGCGCGCCAGGCCTCCCCCGGTGCGCCCGCTCAAGATCTCGGCACCACGACTCAACTCGGGCCAGGACTGGGGATAGGCGGGTGGGGCGGTGCTGGACAGCGACGCCAGCGCCTGGCGGAGTTCCTCCATGCCGTGTCCGCTGGTTGCGGACACTTCGCACACGGGGATGCCCCCGAGGCGCGCCTGTAGCGCGGGAAGGTCCACCGACAGCCCGGCGGCCAGGGCCACATCGCTCATGGTGAGCGCCACCATGGTCGGCAGGCGCAGTTCCAGCAACTGCTCGAGCAGATACAGGCCCTGGTACATGTGGGTGCTGTCCACCACCACCAGGAGTCCGGCCGGAGCCGGCATATCCGGCACACGGCCCAGCAATACGTCGACCGCGATCTGCTCGTCGGCCGATTCTCCGCTCAGGCAATAGATGCCCGGCAGGTCGATCAATTCCACTGCGCTGGTGCCCAGGTCGGCCACGCCCACGTGCTTTTCCACCGTGACGCCAGGGTAGTTGCCGGTGGTCTGCCGCAGCCCCGTCAAGCGGTTGAACAGCGTGCTCTTGCCGGAATTGGGGTTGCCGATGACGGCGATGGAAGACCGTGCGCGTCTGCGGATGCCGATTTGTGAGGCCGGGAATCCGAATTCCCCGTGCTCACCCACCGTCCGGCGACTCCGCAATCCTGAATTGCCGGGCCTGCTCCTTGCGGATGGAAATGGAAGATCCGTAGACGCTGACTTCCAGTGGGTCGCCGCCGATCGCCGCGTGCTGAAACCGCACGTCGACGCCCTCTACCAGGCCGAGAACCATCAAGCGCACCACCGCGGCGGTGCTGGTATCGATGGCTTCGATACGCGCTGACTGTCCCGGTTTGAGGTCGGCAAGGGTCATGACAAGACGCAAATGAGATTTATTCGCATTTCCATGCGCCCATTTTAGAACAAATCCATCGCCGAGGCACTTGCCCTAGATCAATTGCCGTGCAGTTGGCCGACCGCGCCGGATCGGGGTGGTCCGTCGGTCGTCGGGCTCAGGGCGTCCAGTCTTCGCGGGTATGGACCCAGCGGCCCGCTTTCATGGTCGCCAGGCAGGCATTGGGTTGGAAGTGGTACAGCCAATGGGTGAGGGAGGGCGCGTCGATCACGGCGAGGTCAGCCTGGAATCCGGGTTGCAGCGAACCGAGTTGCCCGTCGGCGCTGATGGCTTGCGCTGCGACCCGGGTCACGCCCATCAGGGCCTCCTCGCAGGTCATCGACTGGCGCAGGCAGCCCAGCAGCATGGCCAGCGGCAGGTGAAAACTGGGTGCCGAGCCCGGATTAAAGTCGGTCGCGATGGCCACCGCCACGCCGGCGGCCAGCATGCGGCGCGCGGGCAGGAACCGCTCGCCCAGATAAAGCGAGGCCAGGGGCAGGCTGACCGCCACCGTGCCGGCAGCGGCCAGGGCTTCGATTCCGTCGTCATTGGCATATTCGAGATGCTCTGCGGATACGGCTCCCAGTTCCGCTGCCAGCGCCGCACCGCCACCGTCGCTGAGCTGGTCAGCGTGCACTTTCAGGCCCAGACCGAGCCGGGCCGCGTGCTCGAGCACGCGGCGGCCCTGGGCGGGCGAGAACGCACCGTGTTCGACGAATACGTCGCAGAAGCGCGCCAGTTCACGTCGCGCGATCTCGGGCAGCATGCGCTCGCACACCAGGTCCACGTAGGCGTCCGGGTCCGTGGCATGCTCCTCGGGCAGGGCATGCGCGCCCAGAAAGGTCGGGACGAGGTCGATGGCATGCTCGTGGTCGAGCGTCGCGTAGACCTCCAGCTGACGTATCTCCTGCCCGGCATCCAGGCCGTAACCCGACTTGCACTCCACGGTGGTGACGCCCAGCGCCAGCATTGCATCCAGCACCGCGCGGGCGCGGGTGGTGAGCTCGTCCGTGCTGGCCGCACGGGTTTGCGCCACGGTCCTGCGGATGCCGCCACCCGCTGCGGCGATGTCCGCATAACTCGCGCCCAGCAGGCGCTGCTCAAACTCATCGCCACGCCAGCCGCCAAAGCACAGGTGCGTGTGACAGTCGATCAGCCCGGGTACCACCAGCCGGCCCCGGGCATCAAAGGTCTCGGCACCCGGTACCGGGCGCGGCAGGTCGCGCTCGGGTCCCGCCCAGCGAAGCTGTCCGCCGTCGATCACCAGTGCCGCAGTGTCCAGCAGGCCCGCATCGGACTGGGGGTTGCCCGGCGGGCAGGTGGCGAGTTGCCCGATGTTGCGGATGATGGTGGTCAAGCGAGCTCACCGGAGGGGTCGGCGGCGGCCGCCATCGCGCCGTGACGCAAGAGGTCGGTACAGGTGTCGAGGTCACCGCGCACCTCGTAATCCTGGCGGGCGTGCGCAACCTGCTCGCGCAACGCCTGATGGGCCCGCTCCACGCCCTGGCCGGGCCGCAGCGGCGCCCTGAAATCCAGCGCCTGCGCGGCTGTCAGCAGCTCCACTGCCAGCACCCGCTCGACGTTGCGCATGACGCCCAGCAGTTTCAGCGCACTGATCGAACCCATGCTGACATGATCCTCCTGGCCCAGGCTGGTGGGGATGGAATCCACGCTGGCGGGATGGCAGAGGATCTTGTTCTCCGATACCAGCGCGGCGGCCGTGTATTGCGGAATCATGAATCCAGAGTTGACGCCGGTGTCCTTCATCAGCAGCTTGGGCAGGCCATCGTGTCCCTCCAGCAGCAGGTAGGTGCGGCGCTCCGAAATGCTGGCCAGCTCGGCCAGCGCTATGGCGGCGAAATCCAGTGCCAGCGCCAGGGGTTGACCGTGGAAGTTGCCGCCGGAGACGATGTCGCCGTCGGCCAGCACCAGGGGATTGTCGGTGACCGAATTGATTTCTGTCTCGACGACCGTGATGGCGTAGGCCAGGGCATCGCGACAGGCGCCGTGCACCTGGGGTACGCACCGCAGGCAGTAGGGATCCTGCACCTTGCCGCAATCCCGATGCGATTCCATGATTTCGCTGGCTTCCAGCAGGCGGCGGATGTTGGCAGCCACCCGCCGTTGCCCCGGGTGCGGGCGCAGCACATGGATGCGGTCGTCGAAAGGTATGGCACTGCCCTGTAACGCTTCCAGGCTCATGGCCGCCAGGACATCCGCCTCGCGCTGCAGCGTCAGGGCGCGCTTCAGCACGAAGGCGCCATAGGCGCTCATCAGCTGGGTACCGTTGATCAGAGCCAGCCCGTCCTTGGCTTGCAGCTCCACCGGTTCGAGCCCGGCCGTCTGCAGCACTTCGGCAGCGGGAACCTTGCCCCGATGCCCGGCGTCCCAGAACTCGCCGCGCCCGAGCAGTGGCAGGCATAGGTGGGCAAGCGGCGCCAGGTCGCCGGAAGCGCCCACGCTGCCCCGGCTCGGCACCCAGGGCAGCAGGTCGCGCTCCTCGAGTTCCAGCAGCAGGCGAAAGGTGCGGCGCGATATGCCCGAGTGGCCCAGCCCCAGTGCGTGAATCTTGAGTTGCAGCATGAGCCGCGTAATCTCAGGCGGCACCGGCTCGCCAACCCCGCAGGCATGGCTGAGCAGGATGTTGCGCTGGAGATCCGGCAGCTGGCTGGCGGCAATGCGTTGGTTGGCCAGCGCGCCGAAGCCCGTGTTGATTCCGTAGCGGGCCCGGCCGTCCGCCAGCGCCGCCTCGACCACCTGCCGCGACCGGTCGATGGACCCGCTGTCCGCCCGCAGTCGCCGCATGCTCGCGGCGAGATCCTCCTCGAGGGTGGCGATCCGGATATCGTGCGTGTCGCTGCTCATGTCTCGCTCCTGGGCGGACCGGAGCCCGCTGCCCCCGGGCTCGCCGGCCCGGTTTCACCCCCGGGCCGAGGGCGTCTTTCAGCCATTGACCATGGGCAGGTCGATGCCGCGCTCGGCCGCGGTTTCGATGGCCTCCGGGTAGCCCGCATCCGCGTGGCGCATGACGCCGGTGCCTGGGTCTGCGGTCAGCACCCGTTGCAGGCGCCGGTCAGCCGCCTCGGTGCCGTCCACCACGCATACCATGCCCGCGTGCAGCGAATAGCCGATGCCCACTCCACCGCCATGGTGGATCGAGACCCAGCTGGCGCCACATGCGGTGTTCAGCAGGGCATTGAGCAGAGGCCAGTCGGCGATGGCATCCGATCCGTCGCGCATATCCTCGGTCTCGCGGTTGGGCGAGGCGACCGAGCCGGCGTCCAGGTGGTCGCGGCCGATGACGATGGGTGCTTCGAGCTTGCCCTTGCGCAGCAGCCAGTTGAACTTCAAACCGGCCTCCGCGCGCTCGCCGTACTCCAGCCAGCAGATCCTGGCCGGCAGCCCCTGGAAGTGGATTTGCCGGCGTGCCTTGTCCAACCAGCGATGCAGGGCCGCTTTGGCAGGAAACAGTTCGCGGATGGCCTGGTCCGTGGTGTAGATGTCCTGCGGGTTGCCGGACAGGGCAGCCCAGCGGAAAGGGCCCGCGCCGCGGCAAAAAAGCGGCCGGATATAGGCGGGTACAAACCCAGGATAATCAAAGGCCTGTGATAGATTTCTACGGTCGGAGACCTGGCCGCGAAGATTGTTTCCGTAGTCGAAACACACCGCCCCGCGATCCTGCAGCGCCAGAATGGCCTGGACGTGCCGGACCATGGAATCGAGCACGCATTCGTCGTAGCGCCCGGGGTCGGAAACGCGCAGGCGCTCGGCCTCGGACAACGAATATCCCGCCGGGATGTAGCCGAACCTGAGGTCGTGGGCGGAGGTCTGGTCGGTCACCACGTCGGGCACGACCCCGCGCCGCACCAGCTCGGGCATGATGTCCGCAATGTTGCCCAACAGGCCAATGGACAAGGGTTCGGTCGCGGTTGCCAGCATGTCCAGCGCCTCGTCCAGGGACGTGCAGGCATGGTCGCAGTAACCGGTCGCCACCCGCCGTTCGATGCGGTGGGGGTCCACCTCGACGGCCAGGCAGTGGCCTTCGTTCATGGTCACCGCCAGCGGCTGGGCCCCGCCCATGCCGCCGAGCCCGGCGGTCACCACGAGCCGGTCGCGCAGGCTGCCGCCAAAATGCTGGCGGGCGACTTCGGCAAAGGTCTCATAGGTGCCCTGCACGATGCCCTGCGAGCCGATATAAATCCACGAGCCCGCGGTCATCTGGCCAAACATGGTCAGTCCCTTGGCTTCCAGTTCCCGGAACACCTCCCAGGTGCCCCACCGCGGAACCAGGTTGGCATTGGCGATCAATACCCGGGGCGCTTCCTCGTGGGTCGCGAACACGCCCACCGGCTTGCCGCTCTGCACGAGCAAGGTCTGGTCGTTCTCGAGCCGCTGCAGGGTGCTGATGATGCGGTCGTAGCAGTCCCAGTTCCGGGCCGCCTTGCCGGTGCCGCCGTAGACGATGAGCTCGTCCGGCCGCTCCGCCACCTCCGGATCGAGGTTGTTCATCAGCATCCGCAGGGCGGCTTCCTGGTGCCAGCCCTTGCAGCTCAGCGAGGTACCGGTAGGTGCCTTGATTTGTCGGGACTTTCCGCTCATCATCGTCGAGGGTCAACGTCTGTTTCAGTCGCCGATAAATTATACCAGCGGGGCCGGTTCGCCCGAGTCCCCGAATCTGGGTCGGCCAGGAGGAAGAATTGGCTATGCCATCGTCCAGGGCGTGGTTCGCAATCATCGCGGTCTGCTGTGTGGGCCTGCTGGGGTTCGCCTTCTACCAGCAGTACCGGGCATTCATGGACCCCTGCCCGTTGTGCATATTCCAGCGCGTTGCGTTCCTGCTGATGGGCTTGGTCGCCCTGCTGGCGGCGCTGCACAACCCGCGCCGCACCGGGCAACGCGTTTATGCTTCCGTGATCGTCGTGAGCGCGATGCTTGGCGCGCTGGTCGCCGGCCGGCACCTGTGGCTGCAATCCCTGCCGCCCGACCAGGTGCCCGAGTGCGGGCCGGGTCTCAACTACCTGTTGGAAAACTTCCCCCTGACAGACGTCCTGTCGACGGTGTTGCTCGGGTCCGGCAGTTGCGCCGAAGTGCACTGGCGCCTCCTGGGCCTCAGCATGCCCGGCTGGACGCTGTTCTGGTACCTGGTGCTGGGAAGCCTCGCGCTCTGGCTGGCGGCGCGCAGGGCCTGAAGATGGAGCATGCCGATGAGCGCGCCTGAACACCCCACGACCACCACCAGCGGCCCTGAATGGGCGCCGGATTCCTGGCAGGCCCTGGAGGCCGCGCAGCAGGTTGAATACCCGGATGCCGGGGAACTCAGGCGCGTCCTGGAGGAACTCCGGGAGCTGCCACCGCTGGTGACCTCCTGGGAGGTGCTGGCGCTGCGCGAGCAGGTGGCCGAGGCCCAGCGCGGCGAGCGCTTCCTGCTGCAGGGCGGCGACTGCGCGGAGAGTTTCGCCGAATGCACCTCGCCGGTGATTACCAACCGGTTGAAGGTGCTGTTGCAGATGAGTCTCACCCTGGTGCACGGCCTGCAGCTCCCGGTGGTGCGGATCGGCCGGTTCGCAGGCCAGTATGCAAAACCCCGCTCCAGTCCCCTCGAGACCCGCGATGGTGTCTCGTTGCCGAGCTATCGTGGCGACCTGGTCAATGCGCCGGCGTTCACCGCCGCGGCGCGGGCGCCCGATCCACAGCGCCTGCTGCAGGGGCATGCGCACTCCTCGCTCACCATGAATTTCGTCCGCGCCCTGGTGGACGGTGGTTTTGCGGATTTGCATCACCCGGAGTACTGGGATCTCAGCTGGGTAGAGCACTCGCCGCTGGCGAACGACTTTCACCGGCTGGCCGAGGGCATCGGCCGCTCGGTACGATTCATGGAGACCATTTCGGGCCAGCGGGCCGGCAACGTGCGGCGCGTGGATTTCTATACTTCGCACGAGGCCCTGCACCTGCATTATGAGCAGGCCTTGACCCGGCAGGTGCCGCGCCAGGAGGGCTGGTTCAACCTGTCCACCCACTTCCCGTGGATCGGCATGCGCACCACGGAGCTGGCCGGGGCGCACGTGGAATATTTTCGCGGCATCCGCAACCCGATCGGCATCAAGGTCGGCCCGGCAATGCAGGAAGCGCACCTGCAGGCGTTGCTGAACGTGCTGAACCCGGGCAGGGAGCACGGCCGGATCGTGCTGATCCACCGCATGGGCGCCGCGCAGATCGGCAGCCGCCTGCCGGCCCTGATCCGCGCTGCCCAGGACTGCGAATCGCCGGTCCTGTGGGTATGCGACCCGATGCATGGCAATACCGAGACCACCGGTTCCGGCATCAAGACCCGGCGCTTTCGTAACATCATGAGCGAAATGGAACAGGCGTTCGACGTGCACAGCGCCAATGACTCGCGGCTGGGTGGCGTGCACCTGGAGCTGACGGGCGAGAATGTCACGGAGTGCACTGGCGGGGCCCGCGACCTGGGTGAGAAGGATCTGGAGCGTTCCTACAAGTCCACCGTCGATCCCCGGTTGAACTACGAGCAGGCGCTGGAGCTCGCCATGCTCATCGTGCGCAAGTACAACCAGGCGTTCGAATGAGCCTGACGGCGCCGCTTCAGGCCTGGCGAATCCGTCGACCTGCTCATCGCCCGCAGGACCGCATCATCCGCATCCCGGTCGTGCTCGACGAGGTGCATCCGGCGACCTTCGAAAACCGAGCCGATGGCGAGCTCGGCAGGCGCCAGGTTCGTCGCCTGGAGGGCTGGCTGGGGCGACCCCTGCCGGCCGGTCGATAGCCGCGGCGCGGCCGCCGTCAGCTCGTCTTCTGTGCCCGCCGGCTGGCGGTCTTGCGCTCGTGCTCGAGCAGGTGTAGCTTGCGCAAACGCACGCTCTCGGGCGTGACTTCCACCAGTTCGTCGTCCTCGATGAACTCCAGCGCCTGTTCCAGGCTCATGCGCCGGAAGGCCGCGAGCTGCACGTTGTCGTCCTTGAGTACGGTGCGGATATTGGTGAGCTGCTTGGACTTCAGGGGGTTGACCGTCAGGTCGTTGCTGCGGTTGTGAATGCCGATGATCTGCCCCTCGTAGACGTCGTCGCCCGGCTCGATGATCATGCGGCCGCGATCCTGCAGATTGAACAGCGCATAGGGAATCGCCCTGCCGGTGCTGTTCGAGATCAGCACGCCCTGCTTGCGCGCCGCGATGGGCGCCGGCCGGTAGGGTCCGTAGTGGTCGAACACGTGGAACAGCAACCCGGTGCCGGCCGTGACGGTGCGGAATTCGGACTGGAAGCCGATCAGGCCCCGGGCCGGGATGAGGTAGTCCATCCGCACCCGACCCTTGCCGTCCGGCTGCAGGTCCTGGAGCACGCCCCGGCGATCGCCGAGCTGTTCCATGACGGCGCCCTGATACGCCGCGTCCAGGTCCACGACCAGAAGCTCATAGGGCTCCTCCCGCCGCCCCTCCACCTCGCGCAGAATCACCTCGGGCCGCGAGATGGCCAATTCATAGCCCTCGCGGCGCATGGTCTCGATGAGGATCGAGAGATGCAGTTCCCCGCGCCCCGAGACCCTGAACTTCTCGGGGTCGTCGGTCTCCTCCACCCTCAGCGCCACGTTGTGACTGGCCTCCCGCAGCAGGCGCTGGCGTAGCTGGCGGCTGGTGAGATACTTGCCGTCCCGCCCCGCGAAGGGCGAATCGTTGACCCGGAAGGTCATGCTGATGGTCGGCTCGTCCACCGTCAGCGGCGGCAGCGCTTCCGGTTGCCCCGGGTCGCACAGCGTGTCGGAGATGCCCAGATCCTCCACGCCGGTGACGGCGATGATGTCTCCGGCCGCGGCCTGTTCGACCTCGGCGCGCTCCAGCCCAAGAAAGCCGAGCACCTGCAGGATACGGGCCGGGTGCGCCTGCCCGTGCCGGTCGATCACCGTCACGCGCTGGTTGGGCCGGACCACGCCGCGCTGGATGCGCCCGATGCCGATCACCCCGACGTAGCTGTTGTAGTCGAGCGAGGAGACCCGCATCTGGAAGGGGCCGTCGGCATCGACGGCCGGTGGCGGCACGCGCTCAACGATGGTCCGGAACAATGACGTGAGGTCGCCCGACGAGACGGTCTCCTCCAGCCCGGCGTAGCCATGCAGGGCGGACGCGTATACCACCGGGAAGTCGAGTTGCTGCTCGCTGGCCCCCAGTCGGTCGAACAGCTCGAAGGTCTGATCCAGCACCCAGCCCGGCCGGGCGCCGGGCCGGTCGATCTTGTTGATGACCACGATGGGCCGGAAGCCCATCTGGAAGGCCTTATGCGTGACGAAGCGCGTCTGCGGCATGGGCCCGTCGACCGCATCGACCAGCAGCAGCACGGAGTCCACCATGCTCAGGATGCGCTCGACCTCGCCGCCGAAATCCGCATGACCGGGGGTGTCCACGATGTTGATCCGGTAGCGTGTGCCGCCGTGGTGCCAGGCGATGGCGGTGTTCTTGCTCAGGATGGTGATGCCGCGCTCGCGTTCCAGTTCGTTGGAATCCATCACCCGTTCCGTGTCCAGGGCGCGTTGCCCGAGCGTGCCGGACTGTTGCAGCATGCGATCGACCAGCGTGGTCTTGCCGTGGTCCACGTGCGCGATGATGGCGATATTTCTCAGGTTCTCGATCACGGGTTCAGCCGTCGTAGGGGGCGCGCGCACGTTACCGGTAACGAGCGCGGGATGCAATGCCCCGGCGGGGCGAGTGCAGCGCTCATCAGACGTTGAAGCCCAGCGCTGCCAGCCGCGGGCGCGCAGACGCGTCCGCGCGCAGCCGCCAGTGATTGAAATCGCGGCGTTCGGGATAGTCCCGGCGCAGGCGGTCGAACGCCGGGCCAAGCGCATTCGCCGGTCCTTCGGCCGCAGCCCGCAACGCGCCATCATCGCGGGCCACCGGGCAGGCGGCCATCACGGCCTGCCAGACGGGCCGCGGCGCGCCCCGCAGGTCTGCCTGGCAATCCGGGGGCAGGGCCGCCGCTGCCCGGCAATCCTCGCCAAGCCATGCACAGAAGGCGCGGTAAATCATCTCGGTTCCGCGGCGCTTGCCGTCCAGGCTATGGCCTGCCACGTGGGGCGTCGACACGGTGGCCGCACGCACCAGTTCTGCATCCACGCCGGGTTCCTCCGCCCACACGTCGAGCGCGGCGAACAGCCGGTCCGCTTGCAGCAGATCGAGCAGGGCGGCCTGGTCGATCACCGCTCCGCGCGCGGTGTTCACCACCAGGCTGTGGCGCTGCAGCCGCTCCAGGCGCTGGCGGTCCAGCAGGCCCCGGGTCGGGTGGCGGCCCGCGGAGGTCAGCGGCACATGCAGGCTGATGACCGGGCAACCCAGCGTCGCGTCCAGATCGGCCAGCCCGCTGACGCCCTGCTCGGCCAGCGGAGGATCACAGGCGAGTGTGGTGACGCCAAGTGCCGACAACAGGGCTTGCAGGTGCGCGCCAACGTTGCCGCGGCCGATGATGCCCACCTGCTGCTCGTGCAGGGCACGACCGAGCCGCTCACAGGCCAGCAGCAACATGGCCAGGGTGAATTCGGCGGCGGATGCCGCGTTCGAACCGGGCGCGCTGGCCCATTGAATCTGCTGCCGTTGCAGCCACCGGCAGTCGAGGTGATCGGTGCCGATGGTCGCGCTGCCCACGAAGCGGATGTTCGCGCCCGCGAGCAGGCGGGCATCCACGCGGGTGACGGAGCGCACCAGCAATACGTCGGCGCCGGCGAGGTCGGCTGCGCGGATGTCGCGGCCGTCGAGCGTGACCAGCTGTCCGTGCCGGCCAAAGGTCTCATGCAGCAGCGGAATGTTGCGGTCCGCGACGATGTTCATGACGGGCGCGATTCGTATGGCGGTCAGTAACCGGCTGCCTGACCGTCCTTGCGCGATTCGGACGCGCCGAAATACACCCCGCTCACCGGGTCGCGCTGGATGGCCTGGTATCCGCCGTAGGGATTGTCGGGCTCCAGCTCGACGGCATGGCCCCTGCGCATCAGTTCCCGGACGACCGCGTAGTCGAAGCCGGATTCGAGGTTCACCCGTCCCCCGTCGATCATCTCTCCGAAATCGGGTTCGCTCGAGCCGGTGTGCCGGATGCGCGGCGCGTCGCCGGCCTCCTGCAGGTTCATGCCGAAGTCCAGCAGGTTGACGATCACCTGAACGTGCCCCTGGGGCTGCATTTCTCCGCCCATGACGCCGAGCGTCATGAACGGTTGCCCGTCCCGGGTAATGAACGCGGGAATGTTGGTGTGAAAGGGACGTTTGCCCGGTTCCAGCCGGTTGGCATGCTCAGGATCGAGGCTGAAGACCTCGCCACGGTTCTGCAGCACGAAGCCGAGCCCCGGTGGCGTCATGCCCGAACCCGAGCCCCGCCAGTTGCTCTGGATCATGGATACCATGTTGCCTGCTGCATCGGCGGTGGTGAAATAGACCGTATCTCCATCCCGCAGCACGCCGGGATCGCCCGGCGGCACCACCGTCGCGGACCGCTCCGGGTCGATTCGCTTGCGACGCTGGTCCGCATATGGCTTGGATATCAGGTCCGCGACCGGGATGTGATTGAAGTCCGGGTCCGCATAGAACCGGGCCCGGTCCTCGTAGGCCAGCTTCTTGGCCTCGACCAGCGTGTGCAGGTAGTCGGCAGAGCCAAAGCCCATGGCGGCGATGTCGAAACCCTCCAGGATATTGAGCATTTGCAGCACCGCGATGCCCTGGCTGTTGGGCGGCAATTCCCAGACGTCATAACCGCGGTAATGGGTCGATACCGGCTCCACCCAATGGCCCTCATGCGTGGCCAGGTCCTCGAAGTCGAGGAATCCGCCGTGCTCCTGCATGAAGCGGGCGATGGCGCGGGCGATTTCCCCCTCGTAGAACACCTCGCGGCCCTCCCGCGCGATGCGCTCCAGCGTATTCGCCAGGTTGGGGTTTCTCCACAGCTCGCCCTTGCGCGGCGCCCGGCCGTCAATGGTCATCTGCTCCAGGTAGCCGGGGTAGGGGGCGCGTTTTTCGATGTGACCTTGCCAGTAGTGGGCGATCACCTCATGCACCGGGTGCCCCCGCCGCGCATAGTCGATCGCGGGTTGCAACAGCTGCACCATTGGCCGGCTGCCGAAGCGCTCGTGCAGGCGGAACCAACCGTCCACGACTCCGGGTACGGTCACCGTCAGGGGGCCGTATGAGGGAATCCTGTCATAGCCCCTGGCGAGGAACCATTCGCGGTTGGCCGCCCGCGGCGCGCGGCCCGTGGCATTGAGGCCATGCAGCCGGCCGGTCTTGGCATCCCAGACGATGGCCAGCAGGTCGCCGCCGATGCCGCACCCGGTCGGCTCCATCACGGCCAGCGCGGCGTTGACCGCGATCGCGGCGTCGACCGCATTGCCGCCCGAGCGCAGGATGCTGAGGCCGACCTGGGTGGCCAGGGGATGACTGCTGGCGACCATTGCGGACGGGGCGATCACTTCGGAGCGCCCGACCCAGGGTTTCCCGCTCACGCGATCCCCCGCCTGCACCGTGCCGGCAGCCGCCAGAAGCAGCGCCAGCAACGCGGCGACTCCCGCCTCTCTCACTCGCATGGGGCACCTCCCGTCACGTTTGGCGGGCGCGTGTCCACGCCCGTTCGAGGGTCAGATCAGTTACAATAATAACGGTTTGTCCCTGCTCCCGGGCAGCATCGAACCGATCGGTGAGCGATGTCCGCGAGTGTCCTGGTGTCTCGAAGGAGCATTCGATGAAGCAGCCCGTCCGAGTTGCCATTACCGGCGCCGCCGGTCAGATTGGCTATCAGTTGTGTTTCAGAATCGCGGCCGGCGACCTGCTCGGTCCGGATCAGCCGCTGGTGCTGCAGTTGCTCGAAATTCCACCCGCGATGGGCGCCCTCGAGGGGGTGGTGATGGAGCTCCATGACGCGGCGTTCCCGTTGCTGCACGGGGTAGTGGCCACGGACGATGCGCACCGGGCTTTCGAGTCGGCCGATCTGGCGCTGCTGGTCGGGGCCCGTCCGCGCGGCCCGGGCATGGAGCGCAGTGACCTGCTGGACGCGAACGGGCAGATTTTCGGCCCCCAGGGCCAGGCCCTGAACGCGGTGGCGAGCCGCGACGTCAGGGTGCTGGTGGTGGGCAACCCGGCCAATACCAATGCCTTGATCGCGCAGGCCAATGCTCCGGATCTGGATCCCGCCCGATTTACCGCCATGACCCGCCTGGACCACAACCGCGCACTGGCCCAACTCGCCGGTGTCACGGGCGTACATCATGCCGACATTCAGCGCATGGTCATCTGGGGCAACCATTCGTCCACCCAGTATCCGGACATCCGCTTCGCGATCGCGGGGGGCACGGACGTGGTGGAGCAGGTGGACCAGGATTGGTACCGGGAGACCTTCATCCCGACCGTCCAGCAGCGCGGGGCTGCAATCATCAAGGCCAGGGGCGCATCCAGCGCGGCCTCGGCAGCCTCCGCGGCGATCGATCACCTGCGCAGCTGGGTGCACGGCACCCCGCCGGGCGACTGGGTGTCCATGGCGGTACCCGCCGATGGCAGCTACGGCATCGAGCCGGGCGTGATCTACTCCTTCCCGTGCCAGTGCGAGGATGGAGCCTACCGAATCGTGCAAGGGCTGGAAATCGACGCCTTCAGCCGCGCACGCATGGACGCCACGGACGCGGAGCTGCGCGAGGAACGGGCCGCGGTCGCGCACCTGCTCTAAAAATACGAATTTAAAAACACGAATAAAAATGCAAATAAAAAATGTAACTAATTGATATAAATGTCTAAAAGCCCCGGACAAAAATTCAGATCTCTGGTAGAAAATAACGCCCCATTGCAGGTGGTCGGCACCATCAACGCCTACACTGCGCGAATGGCGGCGGCGGTGGGGCATCAGGCGATTTACCTGTCCGGCGGGGGGTTGGCCGCCAACTCGCTGGGTATGCCGGACCTCGGGATCAGCAGCCTCGATGACGTGTTGACGGACATCCGCCGCATCACCGGCGTGTGTGATCTGCCGCTGTTGGTCGATGTCGATACCGGCTTCGGGGGCGCCTTCGGCATCGCGCGTACCGTCAGGTCGCTGATTCGGGACGGCGCGGCCGCCATGCACCTGGAAGACCAGGTGTCACAAAAGCGCTGTGGCCACCGTCCGGGCAAGGCCATTGTCAGTCAGGCCGAGATGGTGGATCGGATCAAGGCGGCGGTCGACGCGCGCAGCGATGACGGGTTCGTGATCATGGCCCGTACCGACGCGCTGGCAGTGGAAGGCATGGAGCCGGCGATCGAGCGCGCCATCGCTTGCGTCGAGGCCGGAGCCGACATGATCTTTCCGGAGGCGGTGCAGACCCTCGATCAGTACCGCGAATTCAGCCAGCGCACCGGCGTGCCCATCCTCGCCAATATCACCGAATTCGGACAGACCCCGCTGTTCACCACCGGCGAACTCGGAGCGGCCGGTGTCGATATCGTGCTGTATTGCTGCTCCGCCTACCGCGCGATGAACAAGGCGGCACTGGCCGTGTACCAGGCCCTGCTCAGCGATGGCCACCAGCGCAACGTGCTGGATACAATGCAGACCCGGGACGAGCTGTACCAATTCCTGGGATACCATGAGTTCGAGCGCAAACTGGACGAGCTGTTTGCCCGCACCGAGGAGGATTGAAGAGGCATGGTAGACAAGAACACCGGCGCTGGATTGCGTGGTCAGTCGGCGGGTGAAACCGCCATATGCACCGTAGGTGCGGAGGGCAATAGCCTGCGTTACCGGGGCTACGACGTGGTTGAGCTGGCCGAGCACTCCACGTTCTATGAGGTCGCGCACCTGATCCTGAAGGGCGAGCTGCCCACCCACGAACAGCTGCAGGCATACCGGCAGAACGTCATCGGCATGCGGGCCCTGCCCCCCGCATTGTGCGAGGTGCTGGAGCGGATTCCGGCCAACGCGCATCCGATGGACGTGATGCGCACGGGCTGCTCGTTCCTCGGCAATATCGAGCCCGAGGGCGATTTCGCAAACCAGCAGACCATTGCCGACCGTCTGCTTGCACTGTTCCCGGCCATGGTGACGTACTGGTATCGCTACAGCCATGATGGCGTGCGCATCGATACCGACACCGGCGAGGACGGTATCGGCGCCCATTTCCTGCACATGCTCCACGACCGCGCCCCCGACGAGCTGGCTGCCCGGGTGATGGATGTGTCGCTGATCCTGTACGCAGAGCATGAGTTCAACGCATCCACCTTCACCGCGCGGGTCTGCGCGTCCACCATGTCCGACCTGCATTCCTGCATCACCGGCGCCATCGGATCCCTGCGGGGCCCCCTGCACGGTGGCGCCAACGAGGCGGCGATGGACATGCTGGAGCAATATGCGTCGGTGGACGAGGCGGTGGCGGACGTCCACCGGAAGCTGGCGGCCCGGGAACTGATCATGGGGTTCGGGCATGCCGTGTACCGCTTGCGTGATCCACGCAATGCGATCATCAAGGAGTGGTCGCGCCAGCTGGCCGAGCGCGCGGGCGACACGGTGCTGTTCGCGGTCTCGGATGCGGTGGAGCGGGTGATGAAGGAAGAGAAGAACATGTTCGCGAACGCGGACTTCTTCCACGCCAGCGCTTACCACTTCATGGGCATTCCAACCATGCTGTTCACGCCGATTTTCGTGATGTCGCGCATCACGGGCTGGGCGGCCCATTGTTTCGAACAGCGGGCCAACAATCGGATCATCCGCCCGGGCGCCGACTACACCGGTCCCGAAGCGCGCAGCTACGTTCCGATCGGTCAGCGCTGAGGGGTGTCTCCCCGGCCCGCGGCCCCGCGAGCCGATGCCTGCCGGGTGGCGTGCAGGGTGAAGTGAATCTCCAGCTCGTCGGCCACGCGCAGGGCGCCCCCCAGGGCCGCGAAGGGCTCGAGGCCGAGGTCGGTCTGTCGCACGCGTACGAAGCCCTCGGCATTGACGAAGTCGCCACCGCGCTGGAATGCCAGCGGAACACGGGTGTCCAGGGTCGCGCCCCGGACCTGTAGCCTGAGCTCCACGGTGAGAGCGCCACTGTCGGCCGGCGCGGGGTGCCGGGCGCTGACGGCGAGAAACGGCCAATGGTCGGCTTCCAGCACGTGCTCCAGCAGGTTGCGCCGGGTGCTGGCGATCGCCTCGGCGTCGGGTTGCGTGTCGAGCCGGTAGCGTTCCCGGCCCGCAGCCGGGTCGACCACCAGGGCGTGGACGGGCATGCGCAGCTCCGCGCGGGCCAGCTCACCGGCCTCGGGCAGGTCAACCCAGCCCTCCCAGTGTCCGGCGACGATGACGTGGTCATGGCCGAATCGGGCCAGCGGGCCGTCGCGCCGCACCACGATGTCGATGCTGGAACGCTCCGCATCCACCCGGTAGAGCCGGGCGGGCGGAACCGCCGTGACATCGAACGGCGGCCAGTCCGCGGCCGCAGGCGCACTGGGCGGCGGCGCCGACTGGCACGCCACCAGCACGCAGAACGCTGCGGTCAGGACGGTGCGCCGCACTTCAGTCGGCCTGCTCCAGTGTCACGCAGAAGGTGACCGTCACCGGATCGCCAATGGTGTCGTCGTCCCACCAATCGCCGCTGCCAATCCCGAAATCGCGCCGCGAGAGGCTCAGCCGCCCCTCCATGTGGGCCTGGCCCGCTCCCGCCCGCCACTCGAACGGCACATCCACCGGTCGCGCCTGGCCCTTGAGCGTCAAGGTGCCGGTGGCGATGAAGGCGTCCGGGCCAGTCGCCCGCACCTCGTCACTGACAAAGCTCGCCACCGGATGGCCGGCGAAATCGAACCAGTCGGGGCCTGCGATCCCCTCGTTGAGGTCCGGGTCGTCCATGTCCGCCGAATCCACGCGCACGGTGACCTGCAGGGTCAGGGTTTGCGGCCACGATGGGTCGCCGCCAAGCGCAACATCAAAGCGGTCGAAACGGCCGGGTAATTCCACCTGTTGGTAACGGGCGGTGAACTGCAACGTGCTGGCCTGCGGCAAAGACTGCCAGTCCGCCGGGGCGGTCGCTACCGGCAGCATCATCAGGCACAGGGCCAGGCCCCGGGCGTTGCCGGCTAGCCGCTCCACATCCGCCGCAGCAGACCGTCGCGTCGGCCCAGCTGGTGCCACAAGGCCGCCACGACATGGAGCGAGACGAGGGCGAGCAGGCACGCGACCAGCAGCTCGTGGATTTCTTCTGCCGCCTCGTGCAGGTCACGGTCGGCACCCACCAGGTCGGGCAGGGGCACCAGCCACCAGTATGCCCAGGGAATCCGTGATGTATCGGCAATCAGCCAGCCGCTGACCGCCAGCGCCAGCGGCACCAGATACAGCGCCCAGTGCGTGATTCGCGAGCCGACGACAACCCAGCCGGGGCGCGGTTCCGGCAAGCGGGGCAGAGGCTGTGAGAGCCGCCACAGCCAGCGAAACGCCAGCAGCAGCAGAATGGTGAGACCCAGGGATTTATGCCCCGTCAGCCAGGTGATCTTGGCGGGGGAATCCTCCATTTCGTGGCCGACCCACCCCAGCGCGAGTTGCACGGCGATGAGCAGCGCCATCAGCCAGTGCAGGGCGCGGGCGACGCTGCCCCAGGAGGTTTCGGTATTGGTCTTCATTGCAGGTTCATGAGGTCCCCGTTACCAGGATGCGAGCATAGCATGGGGCATCACCGGCGTGCGCGGCGTGTCGGGGGGGGCGGGGCGGCCGGTCATGGCGGGCCGCCATGCGTGGCACGGGTGCATGGCCTCCAGTAGAATAGCGCCCCTCACGAAGCAGCCACACGGTAGCCGCCCATGTCCCACGTCGGTGTTCGTTCCGCCAACCGCCCCCCGCCCGATTCCGAACTGGTCGCCATCGCGGACTTCGTGTGCGCCGATACGATCAACAGCGAGGAAGCCTGGTCCACGGCGCGCTACTGCCTGATGGACAGCCTGGCCTGCGCCATGCTGGCCCTGAAGTTTCCCGAGTGCACCAAGCTGCTCGGGCCGGTGGTGCCGGGCGCCGAAATGGCGGCCGGCCCGCGCGTGCCCGGTACCGGTTACGCCTTGGACCCGGTGCAGGCCGCCTTCAACCTGGGCGTGCTCATCCGTTTCCTCGACTTCAACGACACCTGGCTGGCGGCCGAATGGGGGCACCCGTCCGACAACCTGGGGGCGATTCTGCCGGTGGCGGAGTGGGTGTCGCGCCGGCGCCAATCGGAAGGCGGCGAACCGCTGCGGGTCCGGGACGTGCTGGCGGCGATGATCAAGGCGCACGAGATACAGGGCGTGCTCGCCCTGGAGAACAGCTTCAACCAGGTGGGCCTGGACCATGTGCTGCTGGTGCGGGTGGCCTCGACGGCCGTCGTCACCCGGTTGCTGGGTGGTGACCACGGGCAGGTGATCGACGCGGTATCCAATGCGTGGATCGATGGCGGGGCCCTGCGCACTTACCGCCACGCGCCCAATACGGGCTCGCGCAAAAGTTGGGCGGCGGGCGATGCCTGTCGCCGGGCGGTGACCCTGGGGCTCATGACCCTGCAGGGCGAGATGGGCTATCCGTCGGCCCTGTCCGCCAAGGTGTGGGGGTTCTACGACGTGCTGTTTGGCGGGCGGCCGTTCAGCTTCCAGCGCGAATACGGCAGCTACGTGATGGAGCACGTGTTGTTCAAGATTTCATTCCCGGCCGAGTTCCACGCCCAGACGGCGGTCGAGTGCGCGCTGCAACTGTACCCGGCGGTCAAGGACCGGGTCGACGACATCGAGCGCATCGTGATCGAGACGCAGGAGGCCGGCGTGCGCATCATCGACAAGACGGGCCCGCTGGACAACTACGCCGATCGCGATCACTGCCTGCAATACATGGTGGCGGTACCGCTGATCTTCGGCGAATTGACGGCCAGCAGTTACGAGGATGCCATCGCTGCCGATCCGCGCATCGATCGCCTGCGCGAGTGCATGGAGGTGCGCGAGAACGAGCAGTTCACGCGCGATTATTTCGACCCGGAAAAACGCGGCATCGGCAACGCCGTGCAGGTGTTCTTCGAGGACGGCACGCATACCCCGCGCGTGGAAGTCAGCTATCCGATCGGCCACCGCCGGCGGCGGGCGGAGGGCATCCCGGTGCTGCAGGAGAAGTTCGAGGGGGCGGTGACGGACCACTTCGCGCCGGCGCAGGCCGACGCCATCCTGGATGCATGCGCCGATGCAGAGCGCCTGGCCCGCATGCCCGTGGAACAATTCGTCACGCTCTGGGTGCAGGGCTGAGGCGGCAACACCACCACCGGTGCGCGAACTGAGGCCGGTGCCGGCCGAGCGGATCGCGCTCTCGGGGGCCTTGCCCCGGCTCAGCGCTTCATGAAATTGAAGAATTCCTGGTTGGTCTTGGTGGCCTTCATCTTGTCGAGCATGAACTCGATGGCCTGGGCTTCGTCCATGGGGTGCAGCAACTTGCGCAGAATCCACATTTTCTGGAGCTGGTCCTGGCTGATCATCAGCTCCTCCCGGCGGGTGCCGGAGCGGTTGATGTCGATGGCCGGGAAGACGCGCTTCTCGGCGATGCGGCGGTCCAGGTGGATCTCCATGTTGCCGGTGCCCTTGAACTCCTCGTAGATCACCTCGTCCATCTTCGAGCCGGTCTCGACCAGCGCGGTCGCGATGATGGTCAGGGAGCCGCCCTCCTCGATGTTGCGCGCGGCGCCGAAGAAGCGCTTGGGCCGCTGCAGGGCATTGGCATCGACACCGCCGGTCAGCACCTTGCCGGAGGAGGGCGCAACGGTGTTGTAGGCCCGCGCCAGGCGCGTGATGGAGTCCAGCAGAATGACCACATCATGCTTGTGCTCGACCAGCCGCTTGGCCTTCTCGATCACCATCTCGGCGACCTGCACGTGCCGGGAGGCCGGTTCGTCGAAGGTGCTGGAAATGACCTCTGCATCCACCGAACGCTGCATCTCCGTGACTTCCTCCGGCCGCTCGTCGATCAGCAGGATGATCATCTTGCAGTCCGGCGTGTTCGCGCGGATGCTGGTTGCGATGTTCTGCAGCATGATCGTCTTGCCCGCCTTGGGGGGCGAGACCACCAGGCCGCGCTGGCCTTTGCCGATGGGTGACACCAGGTCGATGATGCGCGCGGTGATGTCCTCGGTGCTGCCGTTGCCGCGCTCCAGGTTGAGCTGCTCGGTGGGAAACTCCGGCGTCAGGTTCTCAAACAGGATTTTACGCTTCGCCTTGTCCGGGGATTCGTAATTGATCTCCTCGACCTTGAGCAGCGCGAAGTAACG
>JABAOE010002016.1_pt1 | contig 34622 bp, 34 predicted proteins | sample 7062141 | NCBI WGS metagenome assembly JABAOE01 (sample SAMN14538627, study PRJNA623070) | marine sediment metagenome | biome: marine biome [ENVO:00000428]; feature: marine pelagic biome [ENVO:01000023]; material: deep marine sediment [ENVO:00002113] | place: India: Gulf of Khambhat ...
AGCGCGAGGACATCATCCAGTTCGCCGACCTCCGCGGCGACTCCTTCAAGCTCGCTCAGTGGGCCGCCGAACGCCCCGACTCCGAGTTCATCGTCTTCTGCGGCGTGCACTTCATGGCCGAGTCCGCCGACATCCTCTCCGCGCCGCACCAGAAGGTCGTCCTGCCCAACATGGCCGCCGGCTGCTCGATGGCCGACATGGCCGAGCCCGACGACGTCTACGCCTGCTGGGACGAGCTGCGTGAGGCCGGCATCGCCGGCGTCACCGTCCCCGTCACCTACATGAACTCGGCCGCCGCGCTCAAGGCGTTCTGCGGCGAGAACGGCGGCATCGTCTGCACGTCCTCCAACGCGCCGAAGGTCTTCGACTGGGCCTTCGAGCGGGGCGAGAAAGTGCTGTTCTTCCCGGACCAGCACCTGGGCCGCAACACCGGCCTCAAGAAGGGCATCCCGCTCGATGAGATGGTCGTCTGGGACTACACGCTCCCGTACGGCTCGCTCGGCGGCAACACCCGCGAGGAGCTGGAGCGGGCGAAGGTGATCCTCTGGAAGGGCTGGTGCTCCGTGCACCGCCGCTTCAGCGTCAAGCAGATCGAGAAGGCCCGCGCCGAGTACCCGGACGTGCAGGTCATCGTCCACCCCGAGTGCACGATGGAGGTGGTCCAGGCCGCCGACTTCGACGGCTCGACGGAGGTCATCTCGCGCACGATCACCGATGCGGCGCCCGGAACGACGTGGGCCGTCGGCACCGAGATCAACCTCGTCTCCCGCCTCGCGCGCGAGAACCCGGACAAGACCGTCTTCTGCCTCGACCCCGTCGTCTGCCCCTGCGCCACGATGTACCGCATCCACCCGGCCTACCTCGCCTGGACGCTCGACGAACTGGCCGCCGGCCGCATCGTCAACCGCGTCGACGTCCCCGACGACATCGCGAAGCACGCGAAGGTCGCCCTCGAGCGCATGCTCAGCGTGAAGTAGGGGCCGTTCGCGAACGGCCCGCGTGCGATGACCACCACATACGACTACCTGATCGTCGGCTCCGGCATCGCCGGCCTCTACGCCGCCATCCTCGCCCGCGAGCATGGCTCCGTGCTCGTCCTCACCAAGGGCACCATCGACGACTGCAACACGCGCTGGGCCCAGGGCGGCATCGCCGCCTCCGTCGGCCCCGGCGACTCGCCGGAGAAGCACCTGCGCGACACGATCGAAGCCGGCGCCGGCCTCGTCGACGAGGAGGCGGCGCGCGTCCTCACGTCCGAGGCAGCCGACCGCATCGCCGACCTCGTATCGCTGGGCGTCCCCTTCGACACCGTGCACGGCGAGATCGCGCTCGCCACCGAGGGCGCGCACTCGACGCCGCGCATCCTCCACGCCGGCGGCGACTCCACCGGCGCCCACATCGAGCTCACGCTCTCCTCCGTCGCCCGCCTGGAGGGCATCACCGTCCTCGAGCACACGATCGCAACGGAGATCGTCACCGTATCAGAGCCTCCCCTCGCCCACGGAGTGGGAGAGGGGCCGGGGGTGAGGGCCATCCGCGCGCTCGACACGGCCTCCGGCGAACGCGCGACGTATGACTGCCGGGCGCTCATCCTGGCGACGGGAGGCGCCGGGCAGATGTACCGGACGACGACGAACGCCGAGGTCGCCACCGGCGACGGCATCGCCATCGCCTACCGCGCCGGCGCCGAGATCATGGACATGGAGTTCGTGCAGTTCCACCCGACGGCGCTCCGCTTGCCCGGCGTCCAGCCGTTCCTCATCTCGGAGGCGGTGCGCGGCGAGGGCGGCATCCTCCGCGACGTGAACGGCGAGCGCTTCATGGCCGACTACGACGACCGCGCCGAGCTGGCCCCGCGCGACATCGTCGCCCGCGCCATCCTCGACCGCATGCTGGCGACGGACTCGGACCACGTCCTGCTCGACGTCACGCACCTCGACCCCGGGCTCATCACCGCCCGCTTCCCGCAGATCTACCGCTTCTGCGCCGACAACGGCCTCGACATCACGCGCGAGCCAGTCCCCATCGCCCCGGCCGCCCACTACACGATGGGCGGCGTGCGCACGAACACCTGGGGCGAGACGAACATCGCCGGCCTCTACGCCGCCGGCGAGTGCGCCTGCACCGGCGTCCACGGCGCCAACCGCCTCGCCTCCAACTCGCTGCTCGAGACCGTCGTCTTCGCCCGCCGCGTCGTCCAGCGCGCGGCCGAGGCGCCGGGCGGGCGGGCGGAGCCGGCGCCGGAGGCCCGCAGCCTGCGACCGGTGGCAGCGGAGGCGCCGGGCGCCGCCGACGTGCCGCCGCTCACGCGCGAGGCGCTGAAGGAGCTGATGTGGCGGGACGCCGGCATCGTGCGCAACGGCTCGTCGCTCGCCCGCGCCGTGTCGGTGCTAGCAGCCTGGCAGTCGGCGCTGGCCCCACCGTCCGGGCGACCTTCGCAGGAAATGGCCGACCTCCTGACCTGCTCCCGGCTCGTGACTGAGGCTGCGCTGGCCCGCGAGGAGTCCCGCGGCGCGCACTACCGGACCGACTTCCCGAAACCCAGCGAAGACTGGCGCCGCCACCTCGTCTTCCGCCGCGAAGAGGCGACGTAGGACGCTAGCAGCCGCTTACGCGCCCTAGCATTTCGCAAGCGTGGAAGGACTCCGGATCTCTCGATTCTCGGGCCGGTCCTGTTTATTTGTGGACGGTGTGGACAAAGGGATTGTCGCCTTCAGGCAGGCGGGCAATAATGCCGTCAGCTTCTCGAAACGAGTCGCAGCGCTCCGGGGAAGCGACCCAGGGTGGAAGGGCAACCGGAAACTCAGGGAGACAACCCCGGCAGCGTGCAGGACCAGCGAGAACGGACTCGGCCGGACGGCTGAAGGGCAACCAGAGGCCCGCCCGACCCGAGACCTGGATCAAGGCCCTCGCGCGGCCCCTCTTCCGAGAAGCTTTTTCTTTGCCCGCGGAACAGCCCTGGGCCGGGCGGCCGCCGGCCGCCACCAGCGCCGACTGCTCGCCCAGACACCTTTGCTCCGCCCGGCCTTCCGATGTTCATTTGTTGACCGTGTGGAAAAACGCCTTGCAGCCTTCACGCCGCTGCGACATACTCACGCCAGCTTCTCGACTCGAGTCGTAGCGACTCAGGAGCAAGGGACTCGCCGCAGTCACGGGGCAACTCGCGATTTCGGGTCGCAGACCTGGAGGCCTGGGAAGTGCGATCAGGGCCGGGAAGCTACTTCTTTCCTCTCCCGTGCACCCTCCCCGCGCCGGAGACGGAGACAAGAGACCGGGGACAGGGCCGAGCCAGCCACTGTCCCCTTTCTCTTCCACTCCCGGCGACCCTGCTCTCCCGTACAATGCCCGTATGCGCACCGCCGACGTCGCCGCCCAGCTCGACGACTTCTTCCGCCTCGACGACTACCCGCCCGAAGACTTCGCCGAGATCGAGGAGTTCTGCGATGAGGCCGGCATCCCTCTGGCCGAATACGCTACGCCCACGTTCATGCGCCGCCACAACGGCCTCATGCTCGCCAACGCCTCCGAGATCCAGCCTGTTTACACGCTCGTCTTCCCCTCCGACGAGGTCCTGGCCGAGGTCGAGCGCCGCGCCTATGGACGCCCCGCGCTCGTCTTCACGCACCACCCTATGGACTTCGAGACTTCGGACCGCGGCCTGATGCCGATCGGCGCCGAAACGCTCGAGCGCATGCGCGCCCGCGGCATCTCTCTCTACTCGGCACACGCGCCGCTCGACTGCCACGAGACAGTGTCCACCTCGCGCGCCCTGGCACGGGCGATCGGCGTGCCCGACACAGGCACGTTCGCCGGCTACATGGGCGGCCACGCCGGCGTGTTCGGAGAGATCGATCCCATTCCGCTCGACGGATTCCTCGGCCGCGTACGGCAGGGCTGCGGGCTCGAGCGCCTCGACACGAAGCAGGTGCACGACCACGTCCATCGCGTCGCCGTCGTCGCCGGCGGCGCCGCTTTCCCACCGCTCATGCAGGAGGCCGTGGACGCCGGCTGCGACACCTACGTCACCGGCGACTTTCGCGTCCGCCACGGCGGGCCCTGGGCGGAGGAGCACCGGCCGCAGTTCGACGCCTTCGTCGAAGATGTGCCGATCAACCTCGTCGGCGCCTCGCACTTCGCCACGGAAGCGCTCGTTCTCCGACACGACATGATCCTGGTCTTCGCCGAGCTCGGCCTGGAGGCAGAGTTCGTGCCACAGGATGACCCGTGGCGATAACGCTGGCCCCGGAGCTGATCGCGCGGCTCGTCGGCGAAGCGCTCACTGAGGACCGCGCCGACGACGATGCCACGACCAACGCGCTCGTGACGCCCGGCCAGCACGGCCGCGGCGCCATCGTCGCCAGAGCGCCGGGCGTCATCGCCGGCCTCTACTTCGCTCATGAGGCCTTCCGCCAGATGGACACCGGCCTCGATTGGCGGCCCTCGACAGTGGACGGAGGGACGGTCTCTCCGGGCGCCGAGATCGCCGAGGTCGAGGGCTCGCTGGCGGCAATACTGCGGGGGGAGCGGACCGCGCTCAACTTCCTGGCGCACCTTTCAGGCATCGCCACCGCCGCGGCGGCCTTCGTCGAGCTCCTCGAGGGCAGCGGCTGCCGGCTCCGCGACACTCGCAAGACGGTCCCCGGACTGCGGCTGGCCGAGAAGTACGCCGCCCAGACCGGCGGCGCGGAGACGTTCCGCACCGACCTCGCCGACGCCGTGATGATCAAGGACAACCACCTCGCCGCCATCCGCAACCGCGAGCTCAGCATCGCCGACGCCGTCCGGCTTGCCCGCGAAGCGAATCCCGGCCTGCGCATCGAGGTCGAGGTCACATCACTCGAGGAGGCCCGTGAGGCGATCGAGTCCGGCGCCGGCGAGCTGTTGCTCGATAACATGACACCGGCGCAGATCCGGCCGATAGTTGAGCTCGCCGCCGAGGCCGACCCGCGCCCTCTCCTCGAGGCATCGGGCGGTATCAGCGCCGCGAACGCCCGCGAGTACGCGGAGACCGGGGTCGACTTCATCTCCGTCGGGGCGATCACGCACTCCGCCCCCGCCCTCGACCTGAGCCTCGATATCGCGACCGCGTAGCGCGATAACCGCGTCAATATCGGGAGATAAGGGCTGGAATATCCAGATATTGGCTCAGATCGTGCTTTCAGCGCCGTTTCTTTGGCTGTAATAGGCCTAAACCTGCGGAGTTTACCCCTGTGGGCGCATTATGTCGCATCGCGCCTTTAACTGAATCTTTACCTGGGGGATAGACTTGAGCCTGCGAGGACGAGGCCCAATCGAAGACGGGAACCGCCTGAAAGCGGCGCACCGCGTACGAGCGGTTGCCGCGGAAGGCCTGCCGCTGGGCCGCGTCGCGCTCATGGCTGCCGCCCTCGTCCTGGCGTATCTCCTGCTGAGCAGCGTCTTCTCTTCAGGCCCGGTCGCACCGGCGGCCGCCGCGACGAGCTGCCCCAATCCCGGCTACAACGCCACGCTCCTCAGCCCTACCGTGCCCGGCTCCAGCGCCACCTACACCTACCTCATCGACGGGTGCCAACCCGACGACGTGGACAAAGGGCGGACCGGCGTCCAGTGGGAAGATGTAGACTTCGTGAAGTTCAGCGGCTGCTGGCGGGTCGAGGACGTCAAGGACACGTACGCCAGCGACGGCACCGTTGAGCTCTTCGGTACCGAGTACGTCGTCGTCAAGGGGTTGAGCGACGCCGACATGCCCCTCACGGTTGAGATCACCTTCCACTTCCCGCTTGAAAGCGGCCCCAAGCGCACCTGGATCTGGGTGCACGCGGGCCCCCACGACCACGACGGCTGGACCTACCGCGTCGGCGGCCCCTTCTGCCTAGAAAAGACGCCGTCCCCGAAGCCAACCCCGACCCCGACTCAGCCGCCGACACCCACCCCGACGAAGCCGCCCACTGCAACCCCGACGAAGGCGTCAACGCCGACACCCTCACCGACGCCAACGAAGCCGTCGACGCCCACACCCACGAAGCCGCCGACACCGACGACCACGAAGCAGCCGCAGGTTACGCCCACGAAGACGCCGGTCCCCGGCACCGATCTGACGGTGACAAAGGCCGGCTCACCGGATCCGGTGGCGATCGGTGGCACGCTGGCATACGCCGTGACCGTCACTAACGCCGGCGCGATCGCCGCCGAGAACGTCGTCGTCACGGACGAGCTGCCGAAGGACGCCTCGCTGATCTCGTCGACGCCGAGCCAGGGCTCGTGCGACGACACGACGTGCCAGCTCGGCACCCTCGCCGGCGGCGCCTCGGCTGAGATCTCCTACGTCGTTATCGTCGATGACGACGCAGAGAGCCCGCTCACGAACACNNCTGAGATCTCCTACTTCGTCCTCATCGAGGACGGCGCCGAGAGCCCCTTGACGAACACGGCCTGCGCCGAAACCAGCAGTGATGAGACCGACACGACGAACAACTGTGACCAAGAAGACACCGGCCTAAAGGTTCCGGCCGGGGCGACCAGCACGCCGGACGACGTGCCGACGATGGGCGGCCCGGGCAACGGCGGCGGCCCTGGTCTTCCGCTCCTCCTCCTGGTAGGCGCTGCGCTGGCCATCATCGGCGGCGCGGCAGCGATCGCCGCCCGGCGGCGCGCGATCACCGGCTAGAGGTCAGCGCGCCGGATCCAGAGCGTTATCCGGCCGCGCGCTCGGTCAGCAGCTCGTCAACGTAGCGCGCGATGATGTCGCTCTCCAGGTTCACGCTGTCCCCCGGCTCCCGCCGCACCAGGTTCGTGTGATCCTGCGTGTACTGCACCAGCGACACGGAGAACGACTCATGGTCCTTGGCGATCACCGTGAGCGACGCGCCGTCTACGGTGATCGGGCCCTTCACGACGCAGTGGCGCAGGATCTCCGCCGGCGCGCTGTAGCGTGCGATCAGGGCGTCGCCCTCCGGCGTCAGCGAGATCAGCGTCCCGGTCGCCTCGACCACGCCGCGAACCAGGTGACCGGAGAGGCGCGTCGCCAGCGTCAGCGACCGCTCCAGGTTGACCGGAGCCCCTTCCGCCAGCTCGCCGAGATTGGAGCGCCGGTAGGTTTCCGGCATGCAGTTGAACGTCAGCAGAGAACCGTCTATCGCGGCGACCGTGAGGTCGACGCCGTTGATCGCGATCGAGTCACCCAGCGCCGTCCCCTCGAGGATCGCGGTGCACTCGATGACGAGCGTCCCGGCGTCCGAGCGGCGCACCGTCCCGACCTCTTCAATGATGCCCGTGAACATGGCGCCTTGAAGTTACCACAAGCGAGCGTTGCGCAAGCCACGGTCCCGACGTAGGGGCCGTTCGCGAACGACCCAACCCACGCCTCCCTCGCGCCCGCGCCGCCCTACACGGGCAGGTGCGCGCGCACCAGCCGGAGCGCCGCGCCGGGCCGCCGCACCGTCACCGCCCCCAGCGTCGCCAGCGCCGGCAGCGACCGCGCCAGCCGCAGCAGCACCTTCGACGGGTAGTCGATGTCCGCGTGCCGGTCGGCCAGCGACTGCAGGCCCGGCGACCGCAGCGCCCGTACCACACGTTCGATCTGCGCTCCGCTCATCGCCAGCCCGAAGTGCCGCAGGTGCCACGACTTCCGCAGCTCGCGGCCGATCTCGCGCTTCCAGCGCCGCTCGTAGGGCGCCAGCGCCTTCGCGCCGAAGGCGTCCCGCTCGAACGCCTCCCGCACTGTGATCGCTGCCTGCCGCGCCGCCACCAGGCTAGTGTAGATGCCGCCGCCGGAAAACGGCTTCACCTGCCCCGCCGCGTCGCCGACCAGCAGCACGTTGTCGCCGTACGACCGCGGCGCAAAGGCCAGCGGGATCGTGCCGCCGTACATGCGGATCGGCTCCAGGCCCGCGAAGAGCTCCGGGAAGGCCGCCGCCATGCGCCGGTAGGCGGCGATCGGCTTGACCGCGCCGGTCGTGCCGATGCCGACGCGGACGATCTCGCCGCCGACAGGGATGATCCAGCCGAACCAGCCGGGCGCCAGGTCGTGCCCGACGAAGACGTGTACGTAGTCGTCGCGCCACTGCGCCCTAGCCTCGGGCGAGATACGGCCCTCGATCCCCAGGTTGTACGCGAACTCCGCCGGGCGCGGCATTCCGAGCGTGCGCGCCACCCGCGAGTGCGTGCCGTCGGCGCCGACGACGAGGCGTGCCGTCAGCGCTCTATCGCGGCCGTCCGTCTGCGCCGTAAGCCGCACGTGGCCGTTCTCGCGCTCGGCTCGCGTCATCCGCGCCCGCACGAGCTCCGCGCCGGCGGCCTGCGCCTGCTCGCAGAGCGTCTCGTCCCAGGCGACGCGGTCGATCGCCACGGCGCGCGTCGCCGAGCCGCCGAGCGCCACCTCGCCGCCCTCCTGCGTGTGCACGAAGGCGCCGGTGATGCGGTGGATCGCCGCCTCTTCGCCGATTTCGGCCTCGCGCAGCGTGCGGGGCGAGATCAGCCCCGAGCAATGCGAAGGTACGCCGACGCGCCGGTGCTCTTCGAGCAGGCGAACCCGCAGCCCGGCCCGCGCCAGGTTCCGCGCCGTCCGCGACCCCGCCGGCCCCGCGCCGACAACCGCAACGTCACAATCGGTTCGCATACGAGGCGATTATCGCCCAGCGTTGGGCCACGCGGTAGGGGGCGCCTACGGCAGCACGAGCACCTGGCCCGGTTTGATCAGGTTCGGGTCGCCGCCGATCGTGGCGCGGTTGGCGTCGTACAGCGCCTGCCAGCCGCCCAGGCCCAGCTTCTGCGCGATGCCGCTCAGCGTGTCGCCCGGCTGAACCACGTACGTCGCCGGGCCGGGCGGCGGCGCCTCCCCGTGCCAGGCCCGTACGTCCTTCTCCAGCCGCTCCAGACGTCCGCCGACGGCCGTCAGCTCCCGCGATAGCTCTTGATACTCCGCGCTCGACATTTCGTCCTCCCCTCGCCCGTCCGGGCTTTCGTCTGCGTCCATTCCGGCGGAGGCCACAGCCTCCCACATCGCCTCCGACATGTGCTCGTAGCTCCAGAAGCTCACGCCCGGCGAGCCGGCGTCCCGAGCGCGCCGCACGAAGTCCCTAACCTCGTGCGGCGCCGGATACGGCGTCAGCCCCTCGCGGTAAAGCCCGCCGACGGGGAAGACCCGCTCCGGCGGCACGCCCAGCGCCGCGTAGTCTTCGTACGTCCAGGCCAGCGCCCGGTCCTGGGGCCAGCGGAAGGCGTTCCAGTACACCTGCGGCGCGGTCCCTGTGCAGTAGCGCTCGAACGCCGCGTAGGGGAACGAGCGGTGATAGCGAGCGATGGCGAAAGTGCTGTAGTAGAGGGGGTACGCCGGCCCCAGCGCCTCGCGCACACGGCGGCAGACCTCTTCGGCGGCCTCGGGATGGCCCTTGAACTCCGTCTCGACGTCAAGCACGAGCAGGTCGGCCTCGCCGTACTGCGCCGTTTCGATCGCGCGCGCCGCCTCCGCTGCCGGGTCGCGCCCGTAAAGGTAGCCCCAGCCACCGACGGTCAGGCCCTGCGCCTTTAGCGCGCGGCAGATGTCGCGGAAGGACGGTCCCTGCGCGAACCAGCGGCCGCCATCGAACGCTTTCACCAGCGCGCCGCGGCAGCCGGCGACCCGCAGCCGCCCGGCCACCCGCCCCGCGTCGCCGCCGTCACAGCGGCGCCAGTTCCAGATCCAGACCCACTTACCGGCGAGCGTTGCCACCACCTCCGCCACCTCCTACTGTGAGACGCAGGATCGCAGGCGGCGCAGGCGAAGTCCAAGGGGCAAGCGGCAGAATCGCCGGGCCGGGACCAGCGTTGGAACATGCGATGTACCCCGTAACCCACGTGGCGATCGCCGTCGGCAGCGTCTGGGCCAGTAAGCACATCCGTATCCGCACCGTCGCGCCCGCTTCTCCACCCTCCATCGACTACCGCCTCGTGGCGCTCGGTGGGCTCGTCCCCGATCTCATCGACAAGCCGCTCAGCTGGGTGCTCTTCCCGGGCACGTTCCCCGATTCCCACATCTACGGGCACACGCTATTGCTGCCGCTCGTCCTGATCATCGCCGGGCTCATCACCGCCCGCTCCGGCGACCTGCGCCTGCTCGCCCTCGGCTTCGGCTGCCTCACACATCCGCTTGTTGATCCGGTCATCCTCTACCCGCGGACGCTGTTCTGGCCGCTCCTGGGAACGGACTTCCCCGAACCGGAGATCCATTTGGCCCTCTACCAGCGGATCGCAGAAGCGACGCTGATAATGACAGGCGTCATCTTGTACCTGGCGAACTCTGGCTTCCGGGAGGCGGCCCGCCGGCTTGTGTTGACCGGGCGACTCGCGTGGCAGCGCTCCGCAACAAGGACCGCTTCCCGCCGGCGAACGTAGTCTCAGACAAGTTCACGCTGGACCAGGCTAACGAAGCGTTCCGGGCCGCAGAGTGGGAGGGCAAGCAGACGACGGCATCACGCGTCGTTATTACGCCGTAGCGACGTCCCCGAACGACCCAGGTAGGGGCGACTGGCAGTCGCCCACGCCGCGCCGAATCATTGTCCGGTAGGGCGAGCGCCGCTCGCCCCTACGCGGGCCTCGGCGCCCGCAGCCTCAGCGCCTCGTCGCGGCGAACTCTTCGCGGGCCTGGTCGGCCACGGACTCGCCGAGGGCGATGTCGACGCCGGTCATCGCCAGCGCCTGGCCAACCTGCACCATGTTCTCGTGCGCGGCGTCCGTGGCGCAGACCTCCGTGAAGCCTGCCGTGTGATTGAGCGCGAACGCGCCGATCTGGAACGTCGGGTGGATCGACGGCACCTTCCAGCTCACGTTGCCCATGTCCGTGCTGCCGGTGGACTGCATCGCTCCTTCCAGGAAGCGGCGGCCCAGCGCCTCGGCGTTCGCCTTGTAGAGCGAGACGAGCGTCGGGTTATTGTTCATCGGCTCGTAGGCGACAGACGTCCACTCGATGTCGACCTTCGTGCCGCTGGCCTCAGCGCCGGCGCGGAAGCAGCCTTCGATACGGCCCTTGAGGTCCTCGAGGTACTGTGGCTGCAGGGCCCGCACTTCGAACCTGCCCTTCGCCTTGTCCGGGATCACGTTGCTCGCCTCTCCACCCTCCAGGATGACGCCCGCCATGCGCGCGTCCCGCCGGATGTGCTGCCGCAGCTGCGCGACCGCCTGGTACGCAGTCACGAGGCCGTCGAGCGCGTTGAGAGCAGTCTCCGGCGCCACCGACGCGTGAGCCTCACGGCCGTGGTACGTAACGTCGCACATGTAGACGCCGAACATGTACGGGTCCGCGATCTCGACCGGCGCCGGGTGCACCATCAACGCCGCGTCGACGTCGTCGAAGGCGCCCTTGTCCAGCAGCAGCTGCTTGCCGCCGATGTCCTCTTCCGCGGGCGTCCCCAGCACGACGAGCCGCACGTCCGCGGGCGATACCGCGCCCTTGAGGCCGATCGCGCCGCCCAGCCCGGCTGTGGCGATCAGGTTGTGTCCGCAGGCGTGCCCGATGCCCGGCAGCGCGTCGTACTCGAGCAGGTAGGCGACCGTCACGGGTCCCTCACCCCACGTGCCGCGGAACGCCGTCTCGATGCCGTAGACGCTGCGCTCCACGGCGAAGCCCTGTGCCTCCAGAGTGTCGCTCAGCAGCTTCGCCGCGCGCGTCTCCTTGAGCGCCAGCTCCGGGTGCTCGTGGATATCACGGCTGACCTCGACCAGCGTCTCCGTGGCCTCGGCCACCGCTACCTTCGCTCGCTCTTTCGCCCTGTCGATGCTCATTCAGCCTCCCCCTATCGCACCGGTCACTTTATCGCCATCGCGTTCGGAGGGGAACCGACGCCGCCCGGCACGTTCAGCGGCGCCGACGTAAGCAGGAACTCGTAGACGCCGTCAGCTGCGCAGTCCGCCGCCAGGGCGTCCAGGTCCCACAGCTCGCCGATGGGCATACCCAGCAGCGGGATCAGCCGCCAGTGCATGAAGTCGCCAGTCTCCGGGCTCGGCGGCCAGGCCTCAAGCGCGGGGTTGTCCGCGGCGACCGCTGCCAGGTGGCGGTCCCAGAGCCACGCCGCCATCTCCTCCGCCGGCCCCAGGCCCGGCGCCTTCAACCACGCGCGGTCGGAGATCTCCTCCCGGACTTCGGCCGTCGCCTCGTTCGAGTACCACGCCAGCCAGCCGGTACGTACGAGTAGCACGTCGCCCGTCCTCAGCTCGACGCGCTGCGCTTCCGCGCACGCCTCCAGGTCGTCCGGATTATCAGCTCAGGCGCGAGATAGTCGAGCCGCCGTTCCTGCGCCTCTAAGTGCCGCGCAAAGTCCAGCAGCACGCCACGGCCGGCGATGCCGCGGCGTGCCATCGTCTCGACGCCCAGCTTGCCCGCGTCACCGGCGACGATCTCGTCGTCGCGAACGCCGTTGTACCAGCCATACTGCGGGTGGCGGATGTGGCGCAGGCTGTCCCACTGGCTCGACGCCTGCGGCCAGAAGTTATCGAAGTAGTCGTCGCGGCCGTCGCCGCCCTCGCCCACGATCGTGTGCCGCACGCGGCCGCGCCCGTACATCGGCGGGTCGGGCCGGTCGATGCGTAGGTTAAGCGGGAACGCGACGCCCCTGCGCACGAGCCGCGCCGCCGCCGCGACCCGCTCCGGCGTCAGCAGGTTGAGACACCCCAGCTCGTCGTCGTCGCCCCAGAGGCCCCACGACGAGCGCGGCGGCGCGCCGGCCTTTACGGGCAGCTCGTCGTACGAAGGCAGCTCAGGCATCGCCTCGGATTATGCCACGCGCCCTGGCCGTCCTGTCATGCCTCCATGTGCCACGTCGGATCGGATCACGTGAGGCCTGCCGATGCCGAGAGGCCAGCGAGCCTCAGGTCTCTCCGCCCCGTTCGAGACGACAACTGCCATGTCCCCCTCTCCCGCGGGGAGAGGGGCTAGGGGTGAGGGAACTTCAGCGTGGCGATCTCGTTCCGGCGTAGCGTGAGCCGAGAGGCGTCGGCCTCCACCGCGTTCTCCTCGTTCAGGTCGATGCGGCTGGCGCGCCCGTTGGCCCCGCTCAGAGCGACGCCCGCCTCGATCGCCTCGTCCGCGATGTTGTAGACGCGCGCGACGACGCCGTCATCGTCCTCGGCCAGCTTCACCGTCGAGACGACCAGCTCCGGTGCATCGACCGTCAGCAGGCTGCCCTGGCGCGGCAACAGGCCGCTGCCGCGGCTCGTGCGCAGCGCCCGCAGCGGCCTGGCGAACGCGTGCGCTTCGGAGAACGCCTCGCGCCAGCCGCCTTCGTGCGGGATCAGCGAGTACTCGAACGTCCAGCGGCCTGTCATCTGCGCGCCAGGCGTCTCGAAGCCGGGCCCGGCGTGGCCTCGCCGCATCGACAGGTCGTCCCGAGAAAGCCAGGACACGCAGCGCAGCAGGGTGACCGCCAGCGTAGCCGTGCCGTCGTCTTCCGTTATCACCTCGTACTCGGCCAGGCCGCGGTTGGCTACCATCAGCCCGCGCTCGCCGTCGCCCAGATCCGTGAACGTCTTCTGCGGGTAGTACGCCACCGGCGACTCGGGCGCGTTCGGCGGCTCGGGTGGCACAGCGACCGGCCGCCTCACGACGCCGAAGTGCTGCTCCGCGTCCGAGTGATCGGTGGCGACACCCGCCGGGAAGAGCACGCGCAGCCGGTGGTCCTCTGCCCGGTTGTCGACTTCGGTCTCGATGTCGACGCGCGCGACGCCCGCGTAGAGTCGGACGCGGCTCAGGATCTCACACTCCACCTCGTCCTCCGCCCGCTCGCGGCGGTCCGGAGTCAGGCGCGCCGGCAGGCTGTACGTCTGGCGCACCTCAAGCGTCCAGCGCGCGGGACCAGTCTCGGTCACGGCCACGCTCGCGCGGCCGTCCGGGCGGTCGACGACGCGGTCTTCCGGAGGCGGGTCGTAGGTGTACTCGTCACCGCGGTCGCCTACGTCCAGGAAGCGGTTGAGGCCGCGCATCACGCGGCTGTCGCGCCTGTCCTCCAGTGTCAGCGTGCCGTCAGTCTCGCCCGTCACGCGGAAGTACTCGTTCTCGATCGTCGCCGCGTCGCCTCGCGCCGTCTCGGCCGGTTCGCGCCGTTCGAGCCGAAAGACCTTGTAGCCAAGCGGGGGCACGTCGTTGGCGACGAATCCGAAGACGGCCCGCTCGCGCCGGTCCACGGGTGACTTCAGGCCGCGCTCCACCAACTGCAGCGGTGCCGCGAAGCCCGACTCGTCTACCACGTGCGTCGGCTCCTCCCCCTCACGCACCGGCACGCGCACCGTGCAGAAGTCGCTGCGCGAGACGTTGAGCGGGTTCCAGGCGACGGTGCAGGCCTCGCCTGGCGGGGCCGCCGCCTCGGCGATCTCGCGCAGGGACTCGAAGTAGACCGCCTCGCCGATCTGCTCGCACTTCTGGAAGCGCAGGCCGACGTCGTCGTACACGGCGTCCACTGAGCAGCCGGTGACGGAGTCGTGCGGGCCGTTCTGGAGGAGCAGTTTCCAGGCGTGCCCCAGCAGCCGCCGGTCTTCCGCCGTGCGCTCAGGCGAGTTCCCGTTCGCCGAGCGCAGCAGGTGCGCCCAGGCGGCGAGCGGCCCGGCGTAGCGCGCCAGCAAGTCCTCGCACACGGCGTAGCTCTGCTTGAGCCACGTCCGCGCCGAGAGCACGCCCGGCAGGACGTTCGAGCGGTCGCTCGATCGGAACTCGCCCGTGTGCAGCGGCAGTTCCTCGTAGCGGTCGCCGAGTTCCTCGCGCACGGCGGCGACGAACTGCGGGTACGTCCCGTGCTCCATCGTCGCCCCTTCGAGGATCTCGTTCGCGGTCGCGATCACGCCGGAGAGTCCGGAGTGAGCCGGCAGGTGGTCCGTGCCGTTGGGGACGAGCACGCTGCTCGTCGTCGCCAGCGGCTCCAGCAGCGAGCGCACAGTTCCCAGCGTGCGGGCCAGCGCCTCACGGTCCTCGGGAACCTGCGCCATGAAGCCGTAACCGTACGGCATGTGCAGCGCCAGCACCTCGGAGCCGTCCGGCGCCGCCCAGCGGAACTCCGAAACCTTGACGTCGCTGCCCACTCCCCGCCAGATCGCGACGGAGTCCAGGCCGAAGCCGCGCAGAATCGCCGGCAGGTGCGCGATGTGCCCGAAAGCGTCCGGCGAGTAGCCAACGCTCATCACGCCGCCGTACTGCCGCGCCGAGCGGATGCCGACCATCAGGTTGCGCACCCAGGCCTCGCCGCCGATCAGGAACTCGTCCGGCAGCATGTAGTTCGGACCGATGAGCAAGCGCCCGTCACGCACCAGGCGTTCGATCGTCTCCCGGCGCTCCGGCCTGATCTCCAGGTAGTCGTCGAGGGGCACGGTCTGGCCGTCGAGAGCGAAGTGCTTGAAGCCGGCGTCGCGCTCGAAGAGATCGATCAGCGCGTCCATCATCCGCACGAGCCGCGCGCGGAACGCCTCGAACGGCAGGTACCACTCGCGGTCCCAGTGCGTGTGCGAGACGACGATGAAGCGCCTGGAAGACCCGTTGTGCCGCTTGCCCGCCGGCACTCGCGCCGTCACTACGCCACCCAGACCGGGTTCGTCATCGCCCAGACCACTTCGCCGCGCTCCGGCCGGCCGCGCCTTCCGCGCAGCTCCGCACGGACGTAGTGCTTGCCGCTCACGTCGAGCGAGAAGTCCAGGGTCGCCTCGTCAGTTTCCAGCGGAACGATGTCGATCGGCCGCCCGTCGGCGATCAGCCAGAGCCGGCGTTCGAAGCCGCCCCTAACCTGCACGCGGAAGCGCACGTGACCGCCGCTCACCTCGTCGCCCATCATCTTCTCGTACCTGCCGTCTCCGTCCTCGTCCGCCAGCAGCACCAGGTGCGAGCCGCGTTCCGGCGAGTCCGTGACGAAGGCGTGCCCGGCGCGGATCGCCGCCAGCACCCCGGCCTCCGACGGCTCGTCCGCGTAGACCCAGGTCGTCGGCTCGGCCAGCCCGTGCGGGTGGCGCGGCTCGGCCGGCGGGATCGAGTGCGTGTCTGATCCGCCGACGGCGACAACGCGCTCGCCCTGCTGCAGCAGGTTGTCCCAGCGCTCCAGCGACTCCCAGTTGTAGAAGCGCCACATCGCCTGCCAGACCTCCATCGACTGGAAGCCCTCCCAGCCGGTGAACAGCCACGGCGGTCCCACGCACTTCGGATGGTTGATCGAAAACAAGCCGCACTTCTCGGCGATGAAGCGCTGCACCGCGGCCATCGAGTCCTGATCGGCGCAGCGGTACTCGACCCACTCGCGCAGGCCCCAGGTGTTAGCGTGGCCCCAGTACGTCGTCACCTCTTCGCCCGGGATCAGGATGATCGGCAGTCCGGAGAGCGCGTCGAGGTCTTCGTGGTGCGTCGTCGTGTTGTGGTCCGTGACCGCAAGGAAGTCGAGCCCCAGCTCGAGCGCCCGGTCGACGATCTCGCGCACGGTGTTAAGGCCATCGGAGTGCACTGTGTGGCAGTGCAGATCGCCCTTCAGCCATCGTCCCCCGCGCTCATCGGTGCGCCCGACCGGCTTGACAGCCGTCGAGACGGCGCCGCCGGCGAGCACCGGCAGGTCCTCAGGCACCTCTTCGCCGTCTGCGGCGACGTCCAGACGCACGTCCACGGCATAACGGACGCCGGCCGCCTCTACCTGTGCCACTCCGAGCACGATGTTCCACTCGCCGGGGAAGAGTGGCCCGCGGATGTAGCCGGGTGTGGCCTCCGCCGGCGCCAGAAAGAACTCGCTGCGGGCGGCGCCGCTCCAGCCGCGGAATCCGGTGCCGTCCAGGAACTCCCGTCCCCGCGAGTCGAAGACGCCGATGTCGAGCGTGCTGCCGGGCCCCATCCCGAACGGCGCCGTGACCGGCTCAAAGTACTCGTATTCGACGCCGATGCGGCGCGTACGCGCCGGGACGCTGAACGGCAGGTAGACGTAGGGATCGCGGCGCGCCCGCTCCGCCGGAATGTGGCCTTCCAGCCGTACGTGCTTCTCCATGGCCCCTACCTTAGCCCTGCGCCCGCGAGTCGGCAACGCGCGGCAACGTATGATGTTGCACATGAGCGAGCGCATCCTGCTTACCGGCGCGCGCGTCATCACGCCGGACGGCCGCAGCGAGGCCGCCGACGTCCTGATTGAGGGCGAGATCATCGCCGCCGTCGGCCCCCGCCTTGAGGCGGAGGGCGCCCGGACAGTCGACCTGAGCGGGCACGTCATCGCACCGGGGTTCATCGACGTGCACGTCCACGGAGGCGGCGGCCAGTCGCTGATCACGCGCGACAGCGCTGAGATCGAGGCCTACGCCGGCTGGGCCGTATCGCACGGCGTCACGTCGTTCCTGGCGACCGTCTGCACGCCGACTGTCGACGAGGCGCTCGGCTGCCTGGCGGCCTGCGCCGGCGCCCGTGAGACTACGGGGAGCGCGACGCTCATCGGCATCAACCTCGAAGGCCCCTTCGTCAGCCCGGAGCGGCGCGGCGCGCTCCCGGCATCCTGGCCGGCAGCACCCGATGCCGAAACGTTCCAGCGGCTCCTCGAAGCGAGCGCCGGCAAGCTGCGGCTCATGACCGTCGCCCCCGAACTGCCCGGCTCGGCCGAAGTCATCAGCGAGGCTCTTTCAGCGGGTGTGCGCATCAGCGTTGGCCACACGGACGCCACGTACGAAATCGCCCGCGAAGCGTTCGCGGCCGGGGCGTCCCACGTCACGCACGCCTTCAACGCCATGCGCCCGTTCCACCACCGCGAGCCGGGGCCGCTTGGCGCTGCGCTGGAGGCGGAAGGCGTCACAGTGGAGGTGATCGCCGACGGCGTCCACCTTCACCCGGCGACGGTGCGCACGCTCGCCGGCGCCTTCGGCCCGGAGCGCATCGCCCTAATCACGGACGGCGTGCCGCCGGCCGGGCTGACAGAGGGCGCGTTCCGCATCGGTGACGCAGAGGCGCGACTCAAGGACGGCGAAATGCGCCTCCCGGACGGCACGATCGCCGGCGGCGTCGCCACCATGGCCGACGTCGTCCGCAACGTCGTCCGCTGGGGCATCGCCGATTTGGCCGCGGCGGCAACGATGGCCTCGGCGACTCCTGCCCGCGCTCTCGGCCTCGGCGAGCGCAAGGGCCGCGTGGCACCCGGCTACGACGCCGACCTCGTCGCGCTCACGGACGACCTTGCGGTCGCCGCCACCTGGGTCGGCGGCCGGCTCGCGTACCGGGCCTAGCGCGCCGCCGAGACGCCAAACGCGTCGGGTCGGCGCTTCGCGTTGCGGAAGCCTGCCTCTTCAAGCCGGCGCAGCACGCCCCGCGTCACGCCGGCGCCGGAGCGGCTCTCCGGATCGCCCACATAGTGGAAGAGACGGCCGCCGGGTGCGAGAACGCGGTGCAGTTCGCGGTAGAACTCGAGAGAATACAGCTCGCCGGCGAGGCTGAACATCGGCGGGTCGTGGATCACGCGGTCGAACGAGGAGTCCGCCAGCCCGCTCACGATCTCGAAGCTGTCACCGGTCCGGCGCTCGATGCGTTCGTCCTCGAACAGCTCCCGCGACCAGGGGTTCGCCCGCGCGATCTCCCGCGCCGCCGCGTCAAGCTCCACCGTCAGCACGTTCGACGCCGTGCCCGCCGCCTCGATCGCCGTGTAGCCCAGGCCCGTCGCCGTATCCAGCACTCGCCCCGTCAACGGCGCGATCGTGAGCAGCTTGCGGCGCGTGTCCTCCAGAGGGTCGACCCCCTTGATGCGGTGCATCGGCACGCCCGAAACGAGCATCGTCGGCGCGCCCGCCGTCGGGTAGAGCGTGTAGACACGGCCCGTCTCCTCTGAGAACGTCTGGATCTTCCGCGCCTGTCCGTCCTCGATCGCGAAGCAGGCCGTATCACTCCTCACGATCTTCTCCACCAGCGGCCACGGCACGACGGCCGCCCCGAACCGCACGCCGTCCGTCTCCAAGCTAGCCTCGGTCTGAGTTCGCCCCAGATCGAGCGACGCCTGAACGACTCTCAGGCCGCGTTCGCGCGCCTCGATCAAGGGGCGGGCCTGGAAGTGCGACAGGACTATGATCTCGCTCACAAGCCAATGGTAACGTGCGTGCTACAATCCGCCTCGCCATGACGTTCCGGCCCGACACAGCGCGCCTAGGCGATACTGCCCGGCGGCTGATCGAGGAGTACCACCTGCCGGGCCTCGCCCTCGGCGCGGTCATCGATGGCGAGCCGGCGTGGCAGGACGCCTGGGGTTGGGCCGACATCGCCGCCAGAGAGCCGCTGACACCTGAACACCGCCAGCGCATCGCCTCGATCACCAAGACGACGCTCGGCCTGAACATCATGGCGCTCATCGAGGAGGGCCGCCTTTCCCTAGACTCCCGCGTCCGAGACCTCTTGCCGGACTTCGCCTTCCACGGCCCGGCGGACGACCTCGCCGTCAGCCACCTCCTCACCCACACGGGTGGCATCGGCGAGGCGCCCAACCGTGACGACCTGGCCCAGGCGTTCGATAAGCTCTTCGGTGACAGCGACCCGGACACACCGCTCGCCGAGCTCTATGCCAACGGCATCACGATCGAAGTGGAGCCGGGTACCAAGTGGGCTTACGCCAACCACGGCTTTGCGCTCCTGGGGGAGATCATCTCGCGGCTTGAGGGCGTGCCGCTGCCGGAGTCGCTGCGCAGACGTGTCTTCGAGCCGCTCGGCATGCGCGACACAGACCTCAACGACGTCCCGCACCCGAACCTCTCCCGCGGCTACAGCCAGGCCGACACTCCGGCGGACCGCCGCCTCCTCGACCTCCTCGGCATCCAGCTCGAATCCGACGAGCCGGAAGACGACCACAACCTGCCCGGCAAGTACGTCCGCGTCTGGGGGAACGGCGGCGCGGGCGGCGTGCAGTCCACCGTGCCGGACATGCTCACCTACGGCTCGGCGTTGCTCCATGGCGCGAACGGCATCGTGCGGCCGGAGACGTTCGCGGAGATGACGTCGCCCCACTGGCAGCCAGACCCGCGGCTCAACGGCTGGGGCCTCTCGTTCGCCCTGGCGGAGTCGTTCGGCCGCCACTGGTTCGGTCACGGTGGCGCTGCGTTCGGCGGCTGGAACAGCACGCTCGCCGTCTTCCCGGACCTCAACTCCGCGCTCGTCATCCACGTCAACCTCTGGCGCAACGACTACGATTCAGCGATCGTCCCTCCGCTCCTCCAGGCGTTCCTCGGCGAGCCGGACCCCGCACCAACCAACGCGGCACTGGACCAGCGCATCATCGAGACCGCGCCCGGCGTCTATGAGCTCCCATCCAACACCCCCCTGACGGACTTCCGCACGCGCTTCGTCCCGGGCCGCGTCTGCATCTCCGCGGACGACGGCGCGCTCACGATCCGCGGGCAGCGCGGGCCCTGGGAAGAGGGCGTCCCGCTTGTCCCTGCCGATCCCGCCCAGCCGGACTTGCTCCTCGCCAGGAAGGGCGCGGCGACCGAACGAATCGTTGCCCTCTTTGACGGCGATGAGGTTTCGGGCCTGCGCTTCCAGACGCTGTTCGACCTGCGGCGCAACCCGGAGGCGCAGCCGTGGACGTGATCGCCGGGCGCGACGTCGCGATCCCGTGCGGCGACATTACGCTCGAAGGCCTCCTGCACGTGCCGGACGGCGCAGCGCCGTTTCCCGGCGTTGTCGTCTGCCACCCGCACCCACAGTACGGCGGTGACATGTACAACAACGTCGTCGGAGCGCTCGTCCGCGCCGCTCTCGAGAGCGGTTTCACGGCGCTGCGCTTCAACTTCCGGGGCACCGGCGAGAGCGAGGGCACGCACGCCGCGGGCCGAGACGAGCCAGACGACGTGAAGGCCGCCTGCGCCTTCCTCGCTCAGCAGCCGGAGGTCGACCCGGAGCGCGCTGCGCTGGCGGGCTACTCCTTCGGCGCCCTGATGGCGCTCCAGGCTGCAGCGGACGTCTCGCCGAAGGGCCTCGTTCTCGTTTCGCTGCCGACGATAACCGGCGACCTCGCGCCTCCGGGCGGCAAGTTCCCCCTGCTTCTGGTCTCCGGCGACCGCGACGAATACTCGGACACCGCGGCGCTTGCCAGCCTCGCCGAAGCTGCGGGAGAGCGCGCCCGGCTCGAGGTCATGCCGGGTGTCGACCACTTCTGGTGGGGCTCGGACGACCGCCTGTCCGAGACGGTGTCCGGCTTCCTGCGCGCGCTGCAGGCGCCCTGATATCATCGTTACCGCCATGTCAGACACAGACGAAATACGGATCCTCGTACGTAACAACGGGCCGTTTCGCGTTTACGGGCCGGTGAAGCTCGTCGACAAGGACGGCAACGAATTCGCGATTCCCGAGGGGGAGTGGTACACGCTCTGCCGCTGCGGCGAGTCCAGCCGCAAGCCCTTCTGCGACTCCACGCACAAGCGCATCGAGTTCGACGCGCCCAGCGACGCTTCGCTGCCGCCCGGCTAAGTCTTCGTCAGCGGCAAGCCCTGCTCGCAGAGCGGGCAGCCGTCCGGCTCGTAGGTCGGCAGGTCCAGCGCCAGGCAGGAGAAGAGCGGCACGCCGAAGTCGGCTTTGCCGCCGCTGCGGTCGATCAGGACCGCGACTGCCAGTGGCTCGCCGCCCAGCTCGCGCACGGCATCCAGCACGTCTCGGACGCTGCCGCCCGTCGTCAGCACGTCGTCGACGACGAGCACCCGCTCCCCGGGCGCGATCGCGAACCCGCGCTGGAAGCTGCGGCCGCCGCCCTCCGCGCTCTCGGCGAAGATGCTGCGCAGGCCCAGGAGCCTCGCCACCTCGTAGCTGATGATGATGCCGCCGGTGGTCGGCCCGGCGACTACCCGCGGCGATAGCTCGCGCGCCCAGTCAGCGATCATGCGGCAAAGCGCCTCGGTCTGCGCCGGCCGCTCCAGCAAGCGGAACTTTTCGACGTAGGCGCCGGAGTGGCGCCCGGAGGTGAGCTCGAAGTGGCCCTCCAGAAGCGCGCCGGCCTCACGGAGCAGCCTGTCAGCGGATTCTTCGGTCTGCCGGGCTGCGGACAAGCTAGTCACCAGCCTCCTCGGCCTCACCAAGAGAGCGGTTCGGCGCCAGGTCCAGCTCCGGGCCGCCCTGGTGCCAGTAAGTGATCAGCGCCTTGCCGACCACGTTCTCCTTGGGCACGAACCAGCCCTGCCGAGAGTCGCTGCTATTCTGGCGGTTGTCGCCCATCACGAAGTAGCACTCGCTGGAGCCACACGTATCGAACGACTCCTGCGAGCCCGCCTCCGGAATGTCATACACGCAGGCGCTGCCGCAGGTGGTGCTCCCCTGGATATACGGCTCGTACAGGAGGGTGCCGTTCACCCGAACGCTGCCGCTTGACTCGCCGATGGCCACGGTGTCGCCGGGAACGCCAATGATCCGCTTGATGAAGTCACGGTCTGTCGACGTGGGCGAGGCGAAGACGATGACGTCGCCTCGCGACGGCTTACTCCACAGGTACTCAGGCCCGTCGCTGTCTCCGCCGATGAACGGCAGCCAGTCCAGGAAGCCCGTGTCCAGCTGAGCGTAGCTGAGCTTGTTCACAATCAGGTACTCGCCGTCCTCAAGGCTGGGCTGCATGCTGGCGCCCTCCACCTTGAAGTTCTGGAACGACGCCCGCACGGCGAGGAAGATCAACAGCGCCAGCAGCAGCGTCTCCGCCAGCTCGCGCACGGTGACGGCCCAGCGCCTCTCGCGGTGCGGGACGACCAGCGTGTCGGAACGCAGGCGGCGCTGCAGCTCCGTCAGGCGCTCTTCGTACGTCGGGTGATGGCGGTCCGGGTAGCCGTCGCCGGCGGGCCTGTATGGCTTCTGCCAGTCGATCTCTTCTGTCGTCGCCTCTACCGGCGCGAAGTCAAAGAGATCGTCGTGAGCGCGTGAAGGCGGCTCGTCCCCTCTCTCCTCCCAGGAGTCGAATAGGGGATCGAACGAGTGGGGCGTCCCTTCCTCCCGGCGCTTCCGGCCACCGCCAGCGCCCTCGTTATCGTCGAATTCTGCCATGCAAGATCAATTATAGCTCCCTCACCTGCTATAGACGTTACGCATGGCCTTTGGTTTCGGGTTCGCTAGGCCGAGCGCCTGCCTGTTGGAGATGCGCCGTTGCCTGGCGAAGGCCTCCTAGCGACCAACGGGATGCCCCAGGCGAGGATACTGACGGCCGGCCCAACTACTACGGACATGAAACCCCAAAAGATGAGGTTGAAGTACAGGGCAGTCTTGCCTGGCCTATCGTCCGAACCATACCCAGCCTCGCTGAGGTCACCTATCTCCAACCCGTAAGGGAGGTAGTTCCCGAGACTGGCAGCGGCGACGGCAATGACCAAGACGAGCGACGGCGCAAGAAACGGCCATACCCTGAACCGCCTGAAAGCGTAGACGGACGCCGCGAGACTAACCAAAGCCCCGGTCCCCAAGAGAACCAAGTCAACTGTCCTGGGGGTGAAGGCTGCCGTTGCGCCGAGCGCGAAGAAGAATCCCGCAAGGAGCGGCAACCCTGTCGGCCCCACCAATAGTGAATGAGTCTTCATCAGGCGCTCCCCTCACACGCCATTGTATCAACCGGCGTCAGGCGCGAGCCGAATTGTCCATAACGCTCCTCGAGACGCCCGTTCGGCTTCGCGCCGCCGCAGGCCGGCGCTCGACCCTCCAACTCGCCGCGCCTAGAATTACCGCAGGTGGACACCGACACGCCCGACCTGGACCTGATCGCCCGGGCGCGCCAGGGCGACCTCGCTGCGTTCAACACCCTCGTCGAGCGCTATCAGACCGGCGTCTACAACCTCTGCCTGCGCATGCTGGGCGCTCCCGCCCCGGCGGAGGACGCCGCCCAGGAGGCGTTCATTTCGGCCTACCGCTCCCTCGGCCGCTTTCGTGGCGGCTCCTTCCGCGCCTGGCTCTTCCGCATCGCTGCCAACGCTTGCTACGACGAGCTGCGCCGCCGAAAGGCCCGGCCCGCGGCCTCGCTCGACAGGGCGGCTGAAGACGACGAGCGCCCGCTCGAACCAGCGGACACGGCGCCTTCGATGGAGGAGCGCGCCGCCAACGCCGAGCTGCGAAGGGCGCTCCAGGACGCCCTCGCCCAGCTCCCGGAGGAGCAGCGGCTCGCCATCGTGCTCTGCGACGTGCAGGGCTTCGACTACGCCGAGATCGCCGAAACGATGCGGATCTCGCCGGGCACCGTCAAGTCGCGCATCAGCCGGGCGCGAGGCCGGCTGCGCGCCATCCTCCTCGAACACAGGGAACTTTTGCCGGGAAGCATCCGTCAAACAGGTGAAGAACAATGAGCCCATTCAGCATCTTCAGCCGCCACCCGCACGGCGACATCTCAGCACACGCCGACGGCGAACTCGCCCCGGACCGTCGTGAAGCGCTCGATGCACACCTCGAAGCCTGCGAGCGCTGCGGCACGGAACTTGACGAGCTTCTCTCGGTCCGCAGCGCCCTGCGCGGCCTCCCGTCATCGCCGGCGCCGCGCTCTTTTGCGCTGACGCCGGCGATGACGGAGCGCGAACCGACGCCCGTCACCTCACGCGCCACACCCTCGTTCGTGGCGATGCGCGTGGCCGGGGCCGGATTCGCCGCCGTGCTGGCGGTTGTCGTCATGCTCGACGCCGGCGGCATCGTCGACGACTCCGGCGGGAGCAGCGACGAGTCGGCCGCAACGCTCTCTGACGGCGCCACCAGCAACCGCGACGCCCTGGCAGGCGACACCTTCTCAGAGTTCGCTGAACCGCCCGAAGTCCTCGACGGCGACCCCCCGGGGAACCTCGCCGGCGGTGACGATGGCGGCGACGACACCGGCGAACCGGCAGCCGGAGGCGTCGGCGGGCTCAACGGTTATGAGGACGCCCAGGACGGCGACGCCGGGGCTCCTGCGCTGGACCCTGAGACTGACGACACCGCGCAAGAGCCGGGAGACGTCACGGTAACAGCGGACGACTCAAACGATTTGGACGACAGCAGCCAGAAGGCAGCCGGCCCGGAGTCCGGCGACGGCGCGCCAGCCGCCCTCACGTCGGAAGACGGCGGCGTCAGCTCGCTGCTTCTGATCGAGATCGGCCTGGCGGTGATCGCCGTGCTTGCCATCGGCGGCAGCTTCCTAATACGCCGGCCCGCGGAAAGCGAACGAGACTAGTGGAACCCAACAACCAGCACGTCTGGCCACGGACGTACCGACAGGAGGACTCTCAATGAAGCCACGCACGCTGATCCTGATAGCGGCCGTTCTCGCGGCCACGGCGCTCTTCGTCGCCTGTGGCGGCGACGGGAACGGTGACGACGGTGACGACGGCGACGCCGCCGGCACGCTCGACCCGTCCGCCATCCGAACCGAGAAGGGCCTGTCGGTCGCCCTTGCCGGCCAGGCGCTCGGCGCCGACTTCGGGCTGGACGCCGGTAACGCCGTCTCGACCGATGAGATCGGCGGAGACAGCGGCGGGGCCGCCGCCATCGGCGCTCCGGCTCCTCCCGGCGTGTCTGAGGACGGGCGCCTTGGCGTGGACATCGCGCCGTATCCGTTCTCGCCGGCGTTTCAGGCAGGCGCTGCCGGCCTCACCGTGCAGGGCTACGGCTCCGCGACAGCCGCTGCCGACGAAGCCGTGATCGAGATGTGGTTCTACCGCGACGCCTACGACAAGCCGTTCCCGGAGCCTGTCCCGCTCGAGACCGGCGGCTCCGGAAGCTCCGGTGGCTCTGACGGCGACGTCGACATCGATTTCTTCGAGGAACCACAGCCCGTGGACCCGATAACCGAAGCCGACCTGGCGCCCGTGATTGCGGCGCTCGAGTCGTTCGGCGCTGACGTCGAGTTCGTACAGGAGAACTACGGCTACCGCGACCCGTACTACTCCAGCGCAACTCTGCGCGCCACGATGACCGACCTGAGCTCGATCGACGCGGCTGTCGATGCCGCCGTCGATGCCGCCGACGGCCTCGTGGACATCTTCAACAGCGGCTCCAACACGTACTTCAGCCTGAGCGACTGCAGCGCTCTCGAGCGCGCGGCCATGGCGGCCGCCGTCGAAGACGCCGAGGAGCGCGGCGACGTCCTGGCCGACGTTCTCGGAGTCGGGCGCGGTGCGGTCGTCGGGGCGAGCAACTACTCGTACTCGCCCTACGGCAACGGCTCATGCAGCTCGTCCTACTACTACGGCCCCTACTACGCTGAGGACGGCAGCGCCCCCGGGCCGACCGACGTCCAGGTCTTCGCCAACGTCGGCATCACATACGCCATCCAATAGCCGCGACGCCGGATGTGACTCCGGTTTCGCCAGAGCACCCTCAGCGGGGGGCGGCCTTCGGGCCGCCCCCCGCGTCTTTGGCGCGGCCGCCCTTGACCGGCGCTATCGTCGCCGCCACGCTAGTCTCGTGACTGTGCTCAGCGACCGCACCATCCGCGAGGAGATCGAGAAGGGCCGCATCGCCATCGACCCGCTCGACGACGGCGCCGTGCAGCCGGCTTCGGTCGACCTGCGGCTGAGCGGCTCGTTTCGCGTCTTTCGCAGCAGCAGCAAGCCGTTCATCGACGTGCGCCAGCCGGTGGACGACCTCGCGGAGCTGGTCGAGATCGGGGCGGACGAACCGTTCGTCATCCAGCCCGGCACCTTCTTCCTGGGCTCAACGCTGGAAACGGTGACGCTGCCGGACGACATCGTCGGGCGCGTCGACGGCAAGTCGTCGCTCGGCCGGCTGGGCCTCCTCGTCCACGCGACGGCCGGATACATCGACCCGGGCTGGACGGGGCGGTTGACGCTGGAGCTGTCCAACCAGTCGCAGATGCCGATCGCCCTCTACCGGGGAATGCGCATCGCCCAGATCAGCTTCCTGCGCCTCACGACGCCCGTCGACCGGCCTTACGGCAGCCCCGGACTCGGCTCCAAGTACCAGGGACAGACCGGCCCGACGCCGTCACGCATCTCCGAAGAGTTCGGCGGCGGGACGCGCTAGCGCTACTTGCGCGCTACGAACGTCACGTAGTCCAGGTACTCTTGCACGCCCCGCCGCTCGATCTCGATGTCGCTCTCGATCTCGTCCGCGAAGAAGACGTCGGCCCCGCCCGCCGCCGAGGCTGATTTCGCCTCCGCAGCCACCTCCAGCATCGGTCGCCAGTACTCCTCCCAGTCCTCGCGCGCGTGCGTGATCGAGTCCTCCACGCGCAGGCCGGCCGCCACAATAGCCTCGCGGTACTCTCGGGCCGTCGTCGGCGTGGCCACCGCCATCCAGCCCCACTCTGGGCCCAACGGCGCGTCCGGCGTCGTCCGCCAGGCGATGTCCGAGACGATCACCCAGCCGCCGGGCTTCGTGACCCGCGCCAGCTCCTGCAGCGCCGGCTTCAGCCCCACGATCGAAGGCGCGCCGATGCAATACGCCGCGTCCATCGACTCGCTGCGCACCGGCAGTCGGCGACCGTCGGCGCGCACCAGCGTCACGAGGTCGCGCAGGTTGAAGTGCCAGAACTTGGCGGCGGCGATGTGCACGAACGGGTCGTAGGGCTCGACGGCCACTACCTGACTGGCGAACTCCCCCGCCAGATGCGCTGCCGCCTCGCCCTTGCCCGCCGCTACCTCCAGCAGCCTCGTCCCCTCGTCCGGACGCACGCGCTCGGCGATGATGCCCACTGTCCGCGCTGCGCCCGGCGTCAGATACTCCTGTCGGGCGTAGATGCGGGCGTAGTCAGGCAATGATCGACACCGTTTGCAGCACCTGTTCGGCCAGCCGGCCGTCGCCTTCGAGCCTCGCACTCCCCTTCGCCGCCTGCGGCGTCAGGCCCTTCGTGAACAGCCGCCACGCCGCGTCCTGCCCGATCTCGACCGAGGCGTCGGCGTCGGCGTCCATCGGCTGCACGAGCGACCAGCGGCCATCCGAGCGCACCAGCGACCACTCTCCGCCTGCTTCGCCCGTGATCCGCAGCCGTACGTGCGTCCCTTCGTCCGCTTCTGTCGCGCGGAAGGCCTGCGGCAGGCCGCGCACGAACGTCGCCAGCACCGGCGCGAACAAGCGGGGCTCCGTCATCAGGGGCACGCCGGCGGCCTCCCGGATCTGCGCCCCGTGGTGCCAGCGCTCCGTGTACTCGCGCGCCACGTCCAGCCACTTCGGCGCCGGCTCCGGGCCGGCCCACGTCACGGGACCGCCGATGGCGTGCGGGTCCAGCGATTCGAAGTACGACTGCGTCTCGCGCCCGCACCAGTCTAGCAGGCCGATGACGATCGCCGGGCTGAGCCGGCGCGCCGCCGCTACCCAGGCTTCGTTGCTGGCGTTGATGAACGTCAGCAGCTCGCTCTCGAAGGCATCCGGACTGCTCGCCGTGAAGCCGTGCGCGGTATAGGCGTCGCGCTCGCGAGAGAGCCGCCCGAGATCGTCGGCGACCAGGTGCCGCGCGACGTCGCCGACCGACCAGCCTTCGCAGGCGGTCGGACGCTCCCACTGCCCGGCGCCCAGCGAGCGCAAGACATCAAGCAGCGCCGCGCGCTCCTCCGGGAAGAGGTGCGTGACGAGCACCGGCTCAAGCGGCTTCATGCGGTCTCTTCGCGCTCGGGGTATCCCGTCACGAGGATATCTTCGCCCAGTCGCTCGACCGTCACCTCGCGCAGGCGCAGCGCGTCGGCCATGCGATAGGCGCCTTCGCCTGCCACCGCCGAGGGTGCGTCGGCGGCGCCGACGATGACGGGCGCGACGATCGCGTGCACCTTGTCGACGAGGCCGGCGTCGAAGAACCCGCCGAGCAGGACGCCGCCGCCCTCCACCAGGAGCGCCACGATGTCGCGGCCACCCAGCTCTTCCAGCAGCGCGCGCAAGTCCACGTGGTCGCCCGCAAGCGGCATCGGCAGCACCTCGGCGCCGCGGGCTTCGAGTGCCGCGCGCCACTCCGGCGGCGATTCCGGGCCGGTCGCGATTAGGGCCGGGGGGCCGCCTGTCAGTGCCTGCGCCATCGGCGGTGTGCGCCCGCGCGTGTCGACGATCACACGCAGCGGCTGCCGCTCGGCCTCTTCCCCACCGGGACGCGCCGTCAGCAGCGGGTCGTCCAGAACGACGGTCGACGAGCCGACGAGGATGGCGTCAATCCGCGTGCGCAGGCCGTGCGCCCACTCGCGCGACTCGGCGCCGGAAACCCAGCGCGAATCGCCCGAGGCCGCGGCGATCTTGCCGTCCAGCGACGCCGCGAACTTGGCGATCACGAACGGCAGTCCGGTGCTGCGGTGCTTGAAGAACGCCTCGTTGATGCGCCGCGCCTCTTCCTCCCCCTCGCCGGCGACGGTCTGTATTCCGGCCTTCTCCAGCGCCTCGTGGCCGCGTCCGTCCACCTGAGTGTCGGCGTCACGGACCGCGTAGTGCACCTCCGCCACGCCGGCGGCGATGATCGCGTCGGTGCAGGGCGGCGTCTTGCCCGCGTGCGCGCACGGTTCCAGAGTCACGTACATCGTGCCGCCCCGGGCCTCCTCGCCGGCATGGCGCAGCGCCATCACCTCTGCGTGCGTCCATTCGGGCGGGGGCTGAGAGATACCCTCGCCGACGATCTCGCCGGCCGCGGACAGGACGACAGCGCCCACCATCGGATTCGGAGAGATATAGTGCGGGGCGTATTGAGCGAGGTCTAACGCCCGCTGCATCGGTTCCGGAATCATCGTGGCCATTATCGTATACTGCCGGGTGCGCCCGACGGGGCCCGAACGAGGAGGGAGGCGACTATGGCGACCGAGCGAATGCAGAGGATCATCGAGACGATCAAGGACGAACGCCGCCGCTTCGAGGTGTTCTGCCGCTCGCTCAGCGATGACGAGCTGGCGCGGCCGGTACCGGACAGTACCTGGATCGTGCGCGACTTCATACCGCACCTGGGCACGCTCGACACCGAGCTCATCCGCTGGTTCGAAGGTGTCGCCAACGGCGTTCCGGACGCCACCGTGCGCGACGCCGACGGTCGCCCGTTCGACCTCGACCAGTGGAACGACAGTGCGGTCGCCGAGCGCCGCCAGTGGACGCTGGACAAGATCCTCGACGAGGCCGCCGCCAACCGTGAGCGGCTGATCGCGGTGCTCGAAGAGCTGACGGACGAGCAGACGGACTCGATCACGCGGTTCAGCGGCGACAACAAGCGGCCACCGGCCGACGTCCCGCTCAAGCTCTTTCTCTCCGGCTGGGCACACCACGACGCAATTCACGTTGCCGACATGCTCAAGGCGCTCCCGGACCGCGCGGACGACCCGGAGATGCAGGCCTGGCTGGATCACCCGGCCGTCACCTGGTATCAGCAGACGATGGCCGGCCCGGCCCGCAGCTAGGCGTCCCTGAACCAAGCCCACAACTCGCGCGTTTGCATAGCCGTGACAAGAGACAGCCGACCAGGTAGCTTCCGCCGCCGTGAGGAAGACCATGAGCAGACTCGCCGCCCGGCGAGCCAGCCGGTCGTCTTCCCCGTCCTCGAGAGGCCGGACGGCCCAACCCCACCTAGCAGGGAGATTCCCATGACCCTCACCCAGTTCGTCATCCTCGGCATCCTTTTCATCCTCATCGCCTGGGCCGGCGCCAGCGGCGTCGCCTACGGCGTCGTCGAGCTATCCGGCGGCGGCGAGCAGGGCCCGCCCGGGCTGCAGGGGGAACCCGGACCTGAGGGTGCGGTCGGCCCGCAGGGGCCCGCCGGCGATGACGCCGCGATGGAGATGATCAAGCGCCTGTCCACGCTCTTCGCCGTCCAGCAGAAATCGGTTCTGCTAGGGGGCGCCTTCGTCGAATTCAATGATGCGGAGATCGGCGCCTGCGTGCAGTACATCATCACCGGCGAGCCGGGAGTCCACGCCTGTCCGGGGTTCTCCGGCGGCCGCTGAGGCCTCCAGCAGGCCGTGTTTCGTACGTTGGGCCGCTGCTATAATCCGTGAAAATGACGACCATCTCGCAGCAGGTTGAACAGGTGGAGGAGTACGCACCACCGCTACCCTACGCAGGCCTCTCGCTGCGCATCGTCTCCGCCCTGCTCGACGGCATCCTGATGGCCTCGCTCGCCGCCCTCACCGCGGCCGCCGCCGGCTTCTACGTCCTGGCGCGTACCAGCTGGGGCGACACCGACCCCTCGGACGAAGTCTACGTCACCAGCGCGACAATCCTCTGTACGTTCCTGATCATCGCCCCCCTTTACTTCGTCCTGCTCTGGTACTGGCGGGGCCAGACCCTCGGCCAGCAGGCCGTCCGCATCGCGGTCACTGACCGCGACGGCTACCACATCTCGTTCTGGCAGTCGCTCGTCCGCGTAGTCGTCTGGCCGGTCAGCGTTCTGCCGCTCGGGCTCGGCATCACCACGATGTTCTTCGACAGGGAGCAACGGATGCTGCACGACATGCTGGCCGGGACGGTGGTAGTCGAGCTCCCCTGATGAACGTTCTGCGCACCGCTACCGTCTGGGTCGCGGCGTTCGTGCTGGCGCTCTTCCTCGCCGCCTTCTTCCTGAGCCTCACGGCGTTTCAGCTAACCTCAGACGACACCGGCCAGCGCATCCTGCGCCGCGCCGTCGCCGTGTCGACCGACATCGACGCCGTGCTGCCGGGAATCGAAGCGGACCTCGATACGTCGGCGGCGGAAGGTGACTCGCCAACGATCACGGTTCCGGACTTCCCCATCCCCGTTGAGCTGACACGCGAAGAGGCCGCCACGCTCCGTGGCGACGGCCTTCGCGACCGCATCCTTGGGGACGCCGCCAGGCGCCTCTATGACGACGGCGGGTCGGCTTGGGCCGCCACCGACCTCGAGGCGAGACGCGACGTCGAGCGGATTTCGACGCCGGGCGCGATAGACTACGGGCTTGGCTTCATTCGCGACAGCACGAACACGGTGCTGCTCATCGTCGCCGTGCTGCTCGGGATCATCGTCGTCGTCATGGCCGGCGGTCTAATGGCCGTTCTGCCCTGGGACACGCGGATTCTGATCGCCGGCGCCATCACGACCGTCGCGGCCCTGCCTTCGCTGGCGGGCGCCGTTGCCCTGCGCTTCGTCTTCCGCACGGCGGACGGCGAGGACGACAGCTTCGTCGAGGGCATGCTCGACCTGGGCGTCGACGCCATGTGGGTGCCGATCCGCAGCTTTCTCGTGCTCAGCCTCTTCGGCATCGCGCTCATATTGATCGCGACGCTACTGCTGTGGTGGACCTCTCGCCTGTCTCCGCCGGGCCAATCGGCACTGGATACGCCCGTTTAGCTCATACGTATAATCGAATAGGTACATGAAGAGAGAGATTCTAAGGCGCAGCGGTTTCGCCAGCGCCGCGGCGGTGTTTATCCTGTTCGGGGCTGTTCTTCCTAACATGGCCTTCCTCGGCCACATCCAGCTCACGCCTTCTCACAGCCACGCCACGCACGAGGCGAACGCGCCCCAGGACTCCGGCGAAGAGCACACCCTGCACTGCCACGCCGGGCCTTCTAGTTGCGCCGGCGCCCAGTCCATGGTGGGCGCCATCTGGGTCGGCGAGGACTCCGGGCTGATCGACCCGGCTGGTGAGACCCGCGCAACGCCTAACTCATCGCAGCCAATCACACCCGAAGCTCCTGTCTTTCGCCTCCTGAAGCCGCCGCGTGCCGCCTGAAGCGGACGGACAACCCAGGAACGGCCCGGCTTTCGCTTAAGCTACGGGCTGTCAGAATTACAGGGGATCAGATGATTACGAAGTTCAGACTATTCATCGCCGGGATGGCCATCGTCGTCCTGGCGATCGCGGCAGCCGCCTGCGGCGACGACGACGACAACGGCGACAACGGCGGCGACGTCAGCGCACAGCTCGACGCCATCCAGGCCACACTGGACGAACTCACAGAAGGCTCGCAGCGGGGCCACGTGCTGGCGACGATGACAACGATACGCGCCGAAGGCTTGCACGAGATTGACACGGAGGCGCTACAGGCATCCGAGATAGAGGCCGGCTGGCACGGCGCGATCACGCGGATGGGCCAGGCCGTCGGCGGCACCGACTGGCCGGACGAGCTGAGCGCCGACGCGGCGGACTGGCACGCAAAGCTGGTGGCCGCGGAAGAGGCCATCGCCTCTGGCGACCTCGCCGAAGCCAAGACGACCATCAGCCTCGCGCACGCCGCCTGGCACGCCATCGAGCCCTCCGCCTACCAGTTCGCCGCCGGCGAAGAGGTGACGGGCATGGACATGGACGACGGTATGGATATGGGCTCGGACCACTAGCGTCATGCCCTCGCGGAGTGGCCCGCAACTCCTCGCGGCAAACGCGGCAGCGATCGTTCTGGCCCTGCTGCTCGCCGCCCTTCTTACGGGCGGCGGGCAGCGGGCCTTCGCCCACGCCGGCTACGAAAAGTCGACGCCCGCCGACGGCGAGACCGTCACCGAATCGCCCGAGCGAGTCGATGTCTTCTTCGGACAGGAGATCGCGCGTCAGGGCGGGCTGCCGACGATGATCGTCGTCAACGTATTCGGCGACCTGATCGCCGATGAGCCGGTGCTCGACGACACCGATCGCAAGCACATGTACGTCGACCTGCCGGCAGCCCTCGGCACGGGCCGCTACACAGTCATCTGGCACACGCTTTCCGACGAGGANNGCGCGGCGCGTTTCACTTCTTCGTGGGCCAGCCGACGGACGGTACGGCGGCAGCAACGACGCCGCCAGCCACGACAGCCACGCCGGAACCGACCGTCCTGGACACGAGTGACGGTGGCGGCGGCAACGACGTGCCGCTGTGGGCGCTCATCGGTGGCGTCGCGGCCAGCCTCGCCGCCGGACTCGGCGTCGGTGTCACGCTAGCGGCCCGGCGACCGGACTGATGGCTGCGCTTCGGCCGCCGCTGTTGGCCGCAGTCTCAGCTTGCCTCCTTGTCGCGCTCGCCGCCTGCTCGGGCGGCGACGACTCCGCGCCCACCGGCGGACCGACGCCGGAATCGCCGGACGCCTTCATCCTCTACCGAACCTCCTCCGCCAGCATTATCGCCCGCAACCTGGCCACCGGGACACTTTTCGAGAATCCGGCGGACCTCGAAACCGGGGCGATCGTCGCCACTGCCTGTGCGCCCGACGGCTCACGCCTCGCCCTCCTCAAGCAGCCGTTCGACATCGTCAACCGCCAGCTCATCATCGCCGGACGCGACGCACCGGCAGAGCCCTTCGCGCTGCCGCCGGCGGTCCAGGGCATCGAATGGTCGCCCGGCGGAGGGCGCGTGGCCTACACGGAGTTCGACGGCATCTCCAATGAATACAGCGTCAGCGTCCTCGACGTTGCGACAGGCCAGTCTACGCCGCTGGCCTCGGGCGAGGGAGTGGCCGGGTCGCCATCCTGGTCGCCCGACGGCGCAACGCTCGCCTACAGCGTCCAGGACCTGCAGGCCACGGCCTCCAGCGTCTATCTCCTGGATGCGGAGTCCGGCGGCGCGCCAACCCCGCTGGAGGCAAGCGAAGACCTGCTCTACTACGACCCCGAGTGGTCGCCCGACGGCTCGTCGCTCCTAGTCGCCGGCCAGAGCGAGACCGAGACCCAGCTCTACAAGGTGGACCCGTCCAGCGGCCAGGCCGAGAAGTTCACGAGCTCGGACGTCTATAAGCGCCGGCCGCTGTTCGCGCCGGACGGCTCGCTCATCGCCTACACCGGCTCCGTCATCCCGGAGACGGTCTCGCGCACCCTCACCGTGCTCCACCAGTTCGGCATCTTCCTGCTCGACATCGACGGCGGCAACGAGCGCGCGCTGACGGCCGA
>JABAOE010014897.1_pt2 | contig 34558 bp, 38 predicted proteins | sample 7062141 | NCBI WGS metagenome assembly JABAOE01 (sample SAMN14538627, study PRJNA623070) | marine sediment metagenome | biome: marine biome [ENVO:00000428]; feature: marine pelagic biome [ENVO:01000023]; material: deep marine sediment [ENVO:00002113] | place: India: Gulf of Khambhat ...
GCTTGTCATTGTCGGGCTCTAGAATGTCCCACTCCCCGCTGAGGTCTGTTGTCGTCGAACTCGGTAGATTGCTTACGCGATGCTGCGGCGTGTGAGACCGAGCCGACTGAGCAGTCGGTCCCGCCATCCGAGCCGAGCGGAACGATTCGTGCCAGGACAGTAAGGCCCACTGTCCATTACGTCGCTCCAAGACACCCGTTTCTCTCAGCGGAAGGAGGGTGCGTTTCTGGTCGGTGCCCTCACCGACATAGCGGATATAGTCAAGTTCCATCGTGAACCAGGCGACATCACCTCTGGTCCAGACCTTGAGTTCACGGATCGGGATTTCAAGCTTCTGAACGTTCGCGAACTCTTCCTGCATCTCCCGTTCAAATTCAGGCCACCCGACATACTTACGTCCGCCGACCGAATAGCTTGTGATGTCTGCATCGTGTGCCATGAGACGGGAAAGGGTGGACATGTCTTTTTCGGCGTTGGCGCGAACGAGTGTCCGGATGATGGCTTCAGGGTCAGAAGGCTCTGAAGCAATCAAGGGTGTGGGGGAGACGACGACGATGGCGCTGACCAAACTACACAACACCGCCATTTGGGAGGAACCCGCCATAAAACAGCTCCATGCCATTCAGCTTGTGGTGGGGGATTTGCAAAAGATTGGAAAGAAAACCTACACGGTCTTGTGAGCCTTGTCAACAACCATGTGAGAAAGGATCCTAGGTCGGTGCGATTACGATGGCTGTGACGTTGTCTATGCCCCCGCGTGCGAGAGAGGCCGTAATCAGCTCATCGCATGTTCGAACGGGGTCATCCTTCATTCCGACGAAAACATCTCGGATTTCATCGTCTTCCAGCATCTTCGTAAGGCCGTCTGAGCAAAGAAGAAGAAGATCGTCCCGTTGCAACGCTTGTGATATCACCGTTGGCCTGGCCGGCGATGCCAGTCCTAAGGCACGCGTAAGGACGTGCCGCTCGGGATGCGACCGTGCAGACTCTTCTGTGAGAATGCCCCGCGCGATGTATTTTTGCATCAGTGTGTGATCTTGGGTGAGGGGAGTCAGCATGCCTGACCTAAACCGGTAGGCTCGGCTGTCGCCGAGATGGGCAATATAGGCGGTAGGAGTCTGCGACTCAACAATCATAAGCAGTACGATGGTTGTCCCCATTCCTCTCAACCTGGGTTCTAAGCTGACCCGTTGACGGATGGCGTCTTCTGCGTATGCGATCAGCTTGGACAAGAAGTCGATCGGTGCATTCGGGTCATGTTGGACGATGGCGGCTGACAATTTGGCGTGCGATTTCACTGTAGCGATAGCAATTTGAGCGGCAATCTCGCCTCCGACGTAGCCGCCCATACCATCCGCCACGGCCCAAAGTCCCAATTGGTCAAGGGAAGCAAATGCATCCTGGTTCGAGGTACGTACGAGTCCAATCTCGCTGCGACCANNACTCATTGTGCGAACATTGTGTGGATGGATGTCGAGATCCGAGCCGGGACGACCGATGAAGGGCCGAAGCGCACCATCATTTCCTCATAGATGAGCTTAGCGACTGGAACAAGATTTTCGGTATCGGCCCGGTTGTAGGCCAGCAGCATATCAAGTGCGGCAGAGTCTCCTCGGCACCACTGTGACCAGAGCCTCACCGCGTCCCAGCCATCGAGTCCTTGAAGCGCGGACTCTCGGTCGATTCCCACTTTCTGTTCGATATGCTTAAGTCCTCCGTACAAGCCCAGGCGTCGTGCGGCGATGCACAAGTCGAAGTGTGGCATGGAGAACCGGAGTTCAGGAAATTTCGAGCGTAGATAGGGCACATCGAATCCGGTGCCGAAAAAGGTCACAAGAAGATCACAGGTATCAAGTTCTGACTGCAGTCGATCGGCCGTCAACGTTTCTCCCCGAACCAGAGCGATCGTGCGTCCATTCCGATGGAGGCCCACCACTGTCACTTCGCCTTCGCCTGAAGGCGCGCCTGTCGTTTCGATATCGAGGTAAACGGCGCGAGATTGACACGCGTTGAAGAACCGCCAATGCTCACGACTCTGGAAGCGTGAGGCGAGCAAGCGCAGATGCCCCGTCCCGTCTCGAACTGTGATTGTGCCAGCATGAGTTCGCGATCGTAGAAAGATTTCCGGTCTGGAGAGAAACCGGCAATGCGGGGTTGTCGCAAGAAGCTATTCCAATCGAGCAAGCCTTCCTGCCACAGTCGGCGTTCTGTAGCAGGGCCAATACCTTGAAGGAAAGCGAATGTGGAGGTCAGCATCAGGTGCGATTGTAGCCTTGATTTCGCATAGGAGACAAGCTAGAGTTTGACATTGATGGAAAGTGCTGCTCCGCGGCGAATTATCAGCAATCATTCGAGTCAATGACCAAACCGGCGAAACGTATCTGTATTTCGGTTGGCGGAGTGCGGCTCGAGGCGGAGCTCAAAGGGACAAAAACCGCAGGTGAGGTCTATGCGGCCCTTCCTGTTCAAGCTCCGATCAACATATGGGGTGAAGAGTTCTATTTCAAGATCGCCGGTGTCAAAGATTATCGGGAAACCGCCACTACACAAGTAAAGGTTGGCGACATTGCCTATTGGGGAGCTGGGGAGGTTTTGGCGATCTTTTTCGGCCGTACGCCGATGAGCATGGGCGCTGACCCGGTTCCGGCCGATCGGGTTAACGTGATCGGACGGATCATCGGCGATGCGTCACGGTTGCGGGGGGCGATGGGTGCATCCACCATTCGAGTGGAGGGAGTGTAGGCGTCGTGCGTCTGTCCAAAGAGCGTGTGCGGCATATGGGAGAGAGCTTGGCGAAACGCCTGCTTCAAGAAAAACATATCGAGTTGCTCGCAAGCCGCAATGCGTTTGTGGATGCGCTGGATCGTGCCATCTTGGATGAGCTGTCTGTAGAAGATCGCCTGAATGCCGAGGTGCGGCAGATGCTCAAGGTTTACGAAACACAGATCGAGGGAGGGCAGGTCGATTATCAGAAGATGTTTCGGATGGTGAAGCAGAAGTTGGTCCGTGAGCGGGGCATTATTCTCTAGGGATGGTAATGGGAGAATGGTAAGGAGGAAAACGGTGTAGGAGCCGAAGGCTGCCCAGGTTCCGTGCACAGTATACGTGCCCCCTCATCCCTGTGGTGCTAGGTATGTTGAGCGAAGAGAAGGTTAGCCATCTGTCACATGTGATCCTCAAGGCGGTCACGAGCAACACCGCCGTGAAGGTTAGGGTGGACGAAGAGCAAGTGTTGAAAGAAATCAAGCGAGTGCTTGCAGCCGAGCTGGCTCTAGAAGAGGAAGTCGATCGTAAGGTGAGAGGCAAGCTTGCCTCATATTCTCGGCGAATCATCGAGGGCAGTGCGGAGTGGGAGGTGCTGTATCGAAAAGCAGTTGAGGAAGAAGCGCAAAAGCATGTCAAGTTCTAATTGGAGTGCGGCGACAGGAGGAAGTATGAAGAACCTTACGATTCTCGGTGTAGTTCTTGTACTGATGAGCATGGTGGCGTGTTCGTCGAAACCAAAACCGTTGGTTCCCCTTGCGCTTGTCGACGCTGGTGCGAAGTCTCAGGCGGTGACTTTGACGGAACAGGGTACACAGGCCTATCAAGCGAAACAATTCGAAGATGCCAGGCGATACTTCGAGGAGGCGGTTACGGCCGCTCCTCAATCCGGGCAGGCACACTATAATTACGCCTTGGCGCTGAAGGCGCTCGGTGATTCCGCAAGCGCGCGGGACCACTTTTTCGAGGCAGCCAATCTGGCCCCAGAAGACAAGACTATCTGGGATTCTCCCGTGTTGGCCCCGTACGGTGAGGCTAAATGTAAGACTTGTACGAAAGACCGTCCCTATGGGACTGAACGTCCATTCAAATTCCCCGGGCAAAAACCAGGGTCGAGGAAATCATTCTAAGGATAGGCTCATGGCAAAGGAACTTGCGATTGGAAACAAGGCTCCGGAACTCTCCATTCCGGACCAACATGGCAAAATCGTTACGTTGAACAGCTTCAAGGGGAAGCAGGTAGTGCTGTACTTTTATCCCAAAGACGATACGCCGGGATGCACAAAAGAATCCTGCGACTTCCGCGATGTAGAGTCGCAGATCTTGCGCGCGGGAGGCGTGATCGTGGGAGTCAGCTTGGACGGCAAGGAGTCTCATCAGAAGTTCACCAAAAAATTTGGGCTGCCGTTTGCCCTGCTCAGCGACGAGGATGCCACAATTTCCAAAGCCTACGGCGTGTACAAAGAAAAAAATATGTACGGCAGGAAGCATTGGGGGATCGAACGCAGCACGTTCGTGATCGATGCTGAGGGAAAACTGAAAGCAATCTTCCGCAAGGTCAAGGTCGACGGTCATGCCGACGAAGTCCTGACCGCGCTCAAGGCGTAGCACGCCGGCTGGTTTGTGTTTTTTGCCAAAGGCCCATGCGGCCCATGACCACCATTCATCCGAGCGTCTGTCTCTTCTATCTTCTCTTCCTCGCTATTACCGCGAACGTTCTTGAGGCAGCGGACAAGAGTGCTGCTCTCTTGCTCGTCAAAGACGCCCTTACGTTCCCCAATCACGCTGCCACGGTTGAGGCCAGACTTGTTGACAGAGGTATGGGCGCGGTGCTGGGTGATGCGGGCCTGGGGGGAGAACTGCTCGAACTGGTTATCGATGGGAAAGTCATAGCGACTGCTATGACTGGAGGAGATGGCAAGGCGCTGTTATCTTACACTCCGAAGGCACAAGGCCTAATCCCCCTCCAGGTGCGGGTTGGAGTAAGTCCTAGAGTGGTATCGACGGATGGAAATGCGAATCTTGCAGTGTGGGAGCGGCGGCATCCAATTCTCATGGTCGAGATGACGTCGTTGATGGAGGAACCGCCTGCAAGAGGACCACTGTCTGGTATAGGCCTGAAGATGGGATCAGAAGAAAAACCGCTACCTGACGCAGCGGCAGAACTCGCGCGGTTAACCAAATTTTACTATCGCGTCATCTATGTCGTGTCGTTGCCGAATTCCCGCACGGATGGATTCCGGGAAAATGTTGCGGCACGAGCGTGGCTAAGGGCACACAAATTTCCTTCTGGATATGTGTTGATGGTTCCTCCAGGTGAAGATGCATTGGGGGCAAAACTCGACAAGTTCCATGCTGATGGAAGGACAACGATCAAGACCGGCATCGGCCGATCCAAACCCTTTGCCGAAGCGTTTCTCAAACGGCGGCTTGAAGCTGTAATGGTGCCGGAACCGACTAAGGGCGAGGCACCGCGTAAGGCGAAGGTCGCGAAGGGGTGGAAAGAAGTGCGGAAGAAGTTATAGGCGAATCATGCCGCTAGTTGTGCACTTGGCTGGGTCTAGCAAGACCGTCCTGACAAGGACCAAAGCGAGATGTCAGCTGCATGCGCAAGCCTTTCTTTTGCCTCATTTGTTCACTAAGATAACCCCGCAGATTCATTCTTGAGGGGTCTCTGATGCGTGCCAAGACGAGTTTCTCTTGCCAAGCTTGCGGGCATCAAGCCCCACGATGGATAGGCCGCTGTCCTGATTGTGGCGGCTGGAATACAGTGAAGGAAGAGCAGCTGGCGGCGACCGGCAAGAGGCGTCCTGTCGCCATGAAGGTACCGCTAGCACAGGCCACGCCGATTAGCGACATCGAAGTAGTAGGTGAGGACCGACGGCTCACGCGCATCGGGGAATTTGATCGCGTGCTTGGCGGAGGGGTAATCCCTGGCTCTGTCATTTTGATCGGCGGAGATCCCGGCATCGGAAAAACGACGCTGCTTCTTCAAGCGTTGCCACGATTGGCCACAAACGAGGAATCGGTGCTCTATGTCTCTGGAGAAGAATCGCCGAGGCAGATCAAGATGCGCGGGCAGCGCTTAGGGATCGAACATCCTCATCTATTGATACTGTCCGAAACCTCACTCGAGCAAATTTTGAAGACCGTGCAAGAGGTTCAGCTTGCTGCGCTGGTTGTCGACTCGATTCAAACGATGTACACGGAACAGTTGACGTCTGCCCCTGGTAGCATCAGCCAAGTGCAGGAAGTCGCCGGGCAGCTGATGTGGTTTGCGAAGCGTGCTGGCATACCGGTCTTTATCATCGGCCATGTGACGAAAGAGGGCGCGATTGCGGGTCCACGGTTGTTGGAGCATATCGTCGATACAGTCCTTTATTTTGAAGGGGACAAGGGCCATAGCTATCGGGTTTTGCGGGCAGTGAAGAATCGTTTTGGCTCGACCAACGAGATTGGCGTGTTTGAAATGAAGGATGCTGGACTTGAGGAAGTGAGCAATCCTTCCGAGTTATTCTTGGCTGAGCGACCTCTCCGGAGTACCGGATCAGTCGTTGTGTCGAGTCTCGAAGGGACGAGGCCGATTCTAGTCGAACTTCAGGCGCTGGTGTCCTCTAGCAGTTATGCGATGCCCAAGCGGATGGCGAACGGTGTGGAGTTGAATAGAGTCTCACTCCTTCTTGCTGTCATGGAAAAGCGGCTGGGACTGCATCTATCCGGACAGGATGTGTACGTAAACGTGGTCGGAGGCATGCATATCGATGAGCCGGCGATCGATCTAGGCATTGTTGCTGCGGTGACCTCCAGTCTACGAGAAGTGCCGATAGAATCAGGGACGCTTGTTCTGGGAGAAGTCGGCCTCGGCGGCGAAGTACGTGCAGTTAGTCAGGTGGAACTGCGCATTAAAGAGGCGGTCAAGATGGGATTCAAGCGCTGCCTCATGCCTGAGCGAAATCTGACGAAGCTCGAGCCCATTGACGGCGTGGAGCTAATTGGTATCCAGGAAGTGCGAGAGGCACTTGATGTGGTATTGGTCTAGGGAAAGGGCAGCAAGAAACGATCAAGTCTCTGTGCTCGCACATCGTCCAGATTTAGGAGCTTCCCAGTGTATACGTGCGGTGTGTGCGTGTCTCTCCTTACGTCTCAATGAAGAGAAAGGTCGTCTCAGAGATGCGGTGATGGGCCCCATTGTTGGAGCCTCCATGCTTGCCTTGTTGAATGGCGTGGCTGGGTGTGCAGTGGTTCAACCGCCGGAGGTGGTACAACTCAAAGAGGCCACGGCAGAAGAATTGACGATGCTCTTGCATCAGCGGGAGGCTGCAATCCATTCGATGAAGGGCCTCTTCAGTGCCAAGGTGCGGGGCGGATTCATCCCCATTGCCTCGCGCGTCGAGGGCTCGATTTACTATCGTCGTCCAAATGCCTTGCGACTCAGAGGGTTTACTCCGATCGGAGGCGAGTTGTTTGAGTTTGTGCAGGCCGACGACCTTTACAAACTGCGACTGCCGACCATGGGGCGTATCCTGACCGGCCGACAATCGGAAATGAAAGAGATGGGAAAGCTCGCGCGCCCATTTCAGTTAAGTGCCTGGGCGATGAGTGGTGTTTTGGGCATCGGAACGATCGGCAAGGGGGAGACGGTGAAGCTGGCGGAAGACGGTGATCGATATCGGTTGGATGTCTATTCCATTGCGGATGTTGCAGAGCAGGGAGGTGTGTTGGTGCGTCGCCTCTGGTTTGATCGCCGGACACTCTTGGTCGTGCAAGAGGATCGATTGTCTTCGAGTGGCGAGGTGGATGCCAAGATTGTGTACAAAGATTTCAGGCCTCTGGAAGATCTAAAGACCCCGTCGAGGCCCACCAAGTTCCCCTTGGCTGTTCAGCTGCTCTTGCCGTTCAAAATTTCTCTTGAAGATGGCCATGGACAAGGGAGTGTGCAGGTGACGTTCCATGAAATTGTGCCCAATCAGATCATCAGAGTAGAGGACCTTGGACAGGTTTCGTAAGGACTGCATGAAAATTCTGGCTGTTGAAACGGCGAGCGCCTGGCAGAGTATAGCGATTCTCGACGGCGACAAGGTATTGGCTAGATCCGATCACAACGCGGCCGGATTGCATGGCACGCTGCTAGTGCCTGCGATCGATCGGGTGCTCACGATGGGAAGACTGCAGTTGGGGGATCTGGATGGGTTGGCTTGTTCAGTTGGCCCGGGTTCGTTCACAGGAATTCGCGTGGGGTTGGCGGCCTGCCTCGGGTTGCGGGCGGCGACCGATCTTCCGCTGGTCCTGGTTCCGACGCTGGAGGCAATGGCCTGGAATGTCAAATCGGATGGTCTTCCGATCTGTCCCGTGTTGATGAGTCGCAGGGGAGAGGTATATTGGGCGATCTTCCGCCAGACGCTGGGTGGGTCGCTTCACCGCATCGTGGCCGAGCACGTCGGAACGCCGGTAGCGTTGGCCCAGAGTCTTCCCGCACGCACGCTGGTATTCGGGGAGGGGTGGTCGTCGATGGAGCCCCAATTTCGAGCGGTGTTTTCCGATGCCGTGGTGGTCTCAGTTGGATCAGACGAGGCAGCGAAACCCTCCGCGGTCAACGTGGCTTTCCTGGGTATGCGGAAGTTGCAACAAGGAGAGATCGCCGGCGACCGGATTGAACCGTTATATGTCCAACGGGCAGAGGCAGAGTTAAGGTTTGAACAATCCGGAGGTGTTTCGCCGGTCGCACGACGGCAGGAGAGGGTAGCAAAGAAAATTTCTGAACGATTAGCTAGGGGGCGCCGAAATGCGGGCCGTACAATTCAGTCGAGAAGAGCCCATGGCTCATGAGATCCAGATCATGCCGGCTTCGGCGGAGTTATTGCCCGATATTCTTGATTTGGAACAGGCTTGCTTCTCGGCTCCGTGGACGCGCAAAATGTTGGAGGCTGAGCTGACCGGAAACCAATTTGCCCATTTTCTTGTCGCTGTGAATCTGCAGGAGACCAGGGTCTCATCGGGGTCTGTCGCTGGGTACCACTGCTTTTGGATCGTGTTCGAGGAGCTTCGGCTGATGAATTTGGCAGTGCACGCGTCATTGCGAAGGCAAGGGATTGGACGGGCTTTGGCAACCGAAGCTATCCGCATAGGCGTTGGACAGGGTGCCACCAAAGCGGTCCTTGAAGTACGAGCTTCAAACAAGCCAGCGCGCAATCTCTACCAGCGGATGGGGTTCACTGAGGTCGGCACCCGATTCAAGTACTACTCAACCCCTGTCGAAGACGCCGTTGTGATGGAAATGAACCCGCTTGTTTTACGAGAAGCCGCGAGGCATGACCATGAGTCTATCATTGGAGGAGGTGCAGTCTCAGCATCCTAAACATAACCCAGGAGGTGGCGCATGTTGAAGGAAGACGCAATCGCAGAACGACTTCGCCAATCCAGCACGGAATTTCGCGAACTGGAAGCATCTCACCATCGATTGGATCTTGAACTCAGTGAGTTGCAAAAGCGCCATGTGTTGACTCCGACGGAGGAAGTTGAAAAGAAGCAGATGCAAAAGGAAAAACTGGCGAAGAAAGATAAGCTGGCCCAATTGATTCGTCTATATCGCGAACAGGGGTTGCAATCGGCCGCACACTGAAGGAGTGCGACCAGCTCCCGGCTCGTCTGGCCGGGCTCATGACCATGGAACAGTTCATCAACCCGTTTGCCGCGCATCTTCAGTTGGTCAAGCGGCGGTTGATTATCGTGAGTCTGACCGTCGTCGCCGGATTGATTGGTACATTTTCTTTCTCGGCCGAGATGGTTGCCTGGCTGAATCGGCCGTTTCCCAATCCACTTGTCTTTTATGGCCCGACCGAAGCGCTCTTTGCTGCGATCAAGGTGTCGTTTTTTGCGGCTGTTATCCTAAGTCTCCCGGTCATTTTCTATCAGTGCTGGAAGTTAGTCGCGCCGGCGTTGTTGCCAACTGAACAACGCTGGGCGATCCCTCTTTTTTTTCTGGCCGGCGGTCTTTTTGCCCTAGGTCTGGTATTCTGCAATCTGGTGATTCTCCCGCTCGTCATTGACTTTTTTGTGAGTTTCGGGCTCGACCGAGACATCACACCGCAATTGAGTCTAGGTACCTACATTGATTTTAACGTAAAGTTTTTGTTTGTCTTCGGCTGCGCATTCGAATTGCCACTGGTGATGACCTTGCTGGCGGTGGCGGGTGCCGTTTCGACGCAGATGTATGTACGCTACCGGAAGCATGCGATGTTGTTTTGTCTCATTCTGTCGGCTGTCATAACACCGGATGCGACGATGTTCACCATGCTACTGATGGCGGTCCCGATGATGGCGCTATATGAGATCGGGATTCTTGGGACGCGACTATTTGGAAGGAATCGGGTTAGGGGTGACATGGACTTGCCGAGTGATCCGGACCTGCCGACGGGTACAGCTGGAACGAGGATACGATGATAGCTCCATACCTGCAGAACCTAAAGGCCGCACTGGCGATGGGGCTAATGATGGTGTGTGTCACAGATCCCATGGCTGCGGGAAGCTCGGCACTGTCTGAGCTGGTCAGTCCCCAGGCCGCGGTCCCGGTCTTGGAGGATAAGTCGGTTCCAGGGCCATTCGATCAAACGGTAGCGAGTGTGCAGGCCCTGACAATAACGAAAAACGGATCTGTCTATGCCGGCTCCTTCGGGCACGGGATTTTTCAAACAGTTGATCGTGGCGGAACCTGGCTCCCGGTCGGTAATGGGGTTACGGATCCATTCATCCTGAGTCTGACGACCGGCAGGGATGGTGCGGTGTACGCAGGGACGTTTCGGGGTGGTGTGTTCCGGTCGCGTGATGGGGGGGAAACCTGGCATTCGGTCAATGCGGGGCTCAAGCGATTAGAGGTAAAAGCGCTGATATCAGTGGGCGACGAGATCTATGCAGGCACAGGCGATGGGGCGTATCGTTTGAACAACTCGGCTGATCGTTGGGAAGTTGTCACGAAGGGTCTCGACGACGTCTTGGTCCATGCTCTCGCTCGAGCTGCGGATGGGACGCTTTACGCCGGAACGTCTGGACAGGGTGTTCTGCGTTTCACTCGTCATTCATCCGGCTGGGTTCGAATGCGGCATGGATTGAAAGACCATGAAGGTATGATCGAGAATTTCATCCGGGTCTTAGCCATCGATCAGAATCAGACCATTTTTGCCGGAACCTTCAACGGAGGGGTCTTTCGGAGTACAGACCGCGGTGCCACATGGCGCCCGATCAGCCGGGCGTTGCCCAACGACTCCATACGCGGTATTTTGGTGTCAGACCGGAGTGTGATTGTGGCCACCGGCAATGGGATTTTCAAAACCATTGACAAAGGGAAACGATGGATTCCTTTAAACAAGGGGCTTACCAATCGAGCTGTGCAGGTCTTGATGGCGGGCGGGGGTGAAGTTCTCTATGCGGGGACAAGTGCGGGAGTCTATCGTAGCGACGACGGTCTGACATGGGTCGCTGTCAATCAAGGGCTGGAAGCGGGACCGCCACCACCTCCTTTCCTGTTTCGATGACAAACGAAAGGATAAATCAAATGTCTGACGTTAGTGAAAGGACCACGGCGACGATCGAGGTGACCTGCAAAGGCTTGCATCTAGGAAGGATTATCCTAAGATTTTTACCTGATGTCGCACCGAAACATGTGAATAATTTTGTGAAGCTCTCAAAGGAGGGGTTTTACAACGGGACAACCTTTCACCGTGTCATCCCAGGCTTCATGATTCAAGGGGGAGATCCCAACAGCAAGAACCCGGACCGATCGGCGCATGGAATGGGTGGGCCGGGCTATAAGGTGAAAGCTGAATTCAACAGCAAGCCTCATAAGCGGGGTGTGGTTTCGATGGCCCGGGCGAATGATCCAGATAGCGCCGGCTCGCAGTTCTTCATATGCTTGGCGGACGCCAATTTTCTCGATTGGCAATACACCGTGTTCGGGGAAGTCTTGAACGGCATGGAGGTGGCGGACAAGATAGTCGGCATGAAGCGTGACGGGCGGGACAACCCCCTGGAACGAGTGGAAATGACTGTCACGATAAGTGAAGGTTAAGGTAAAGGAAAAATTATAAATGCACTTGAAAATGCTTTCCCGTATTTCGGCTTTCCCCTTGACCTCAGCTTTAGTGTTGATCGGCTGTGCCACTCCTCATGTACCGTCGCGGGTGGTGTATGAAGATCCAGTGAATTATGTGAGGTTGCAGGAGGACGAGCGAGTACTGCCGGACTGGCCTCCGGGCTACTTTTCCCACCCCGTCCCAATAGGTCGGGAGAGGTTACATGGTATTTTATCGGGGTTGAGAATTCAGGAGCATCGGATCCCACCCCAGCGATGGTTCCAGGGGGAGGCGCCTCTGGTTCCAGCCTTTACCCAAGAGGAAATCGTATTTTTGTCGGAACACTTGGCTGAGGGTCTCGCTGAGGCGAAATACAATGAACGCGTCACCTTTTATTTGAGCCAGCCGTTGACCTTTGCGCGGAGGACTATCACATCGGGCGGGATCTATATGCGGGGTACGGAACTTCACATACTCTTGGGCAATTGGCGGATCGTTTACGGGGTTCCTGCCTATGGCATGATCTATGATCGGCGTTATCCCATGCGCCCAACCTCGCCGAAGGGCTTCGATTTACGCTTTGAACCGTCAGGGGCGGTGATTCCACAGAAAAGCAGCCTTTTGGACGATTTGTTTGCCAACACAAGGGACGAACTTGTCATCGATGTTAGCAAAGTAGAACTTCAGGACCCGGCGCCTGTCTCATTATCGTCGCCGGTTTTATAGCCTAGAGGAGCTGAAGGGAGAAACCAGAGTATTTAGCGTCGAGCTGAGATGTGTGCCTGTGGGAGGCTATTTTGTGTGTGTTATGATGAACATTCTTCAAAGGGGTGGGCGAGACATCTCTCTGTTTAAGAGAGCAAGACAGTCGTTGAATTCTGAAACAACTTCGTGTGGCTAAGTTATCGGACGGAAGCGCATTCTTGGTACTTCTTGCAAGGCTTCGATGATCGTGGGCAATGCCAATTTGCTGTGGCCATGCATCCGATCGCCGAACCGGATGGGTAATTCGCATATTTCCGCTCCCAGTTGCCTGGCCCGCCAGGCCATCTCAACCTGAAAGACGTAGCCTTTGGCACGGACGGCGTTGAGGTTGATTCTCGACAGAAGCTCCCGGCCAAAGCATCGGAAGCCGCCGGTCCAGTCTTGGATATTCGTGCCCAGGAAGAGGCTCACGTAGGCATTACCTAACCTTGAGACAAGGCGTCTGCGCCAGTCCCAGTGGTCCGTCATACCCCCTTGAATGTACCGGCTCCCGATGACCAAGTCTGCTGTTTGGCTTCGATGCACTAGCCGAGGGAGGTCCCAAGGCGGATGGCTGAAATCGGAATCCATTTCAACGATTGATTGGTAACCGCGAGCCAGCGCCCAACGAAATCCGGCAAGATAGGCTGGCCCGAGCCCTTCTTTTTGGGGACGGTGCAGGACATGCACATGTTTCTCCTGTCGGCTCAGCTGATCAGCTAACTGCCCCGTACCGTCCGGGGAATTATCATCGACCACCAAAATATCTGCAGCTATGTAACTGCTGATCATCGAGACGAGGGGTTCAAGATTTTGACGTTCATTGTAGGTGGGCAGTACGATCAAGATTGAGCGTGCAAATTGGAATGGCGAGACAGGTACCAGGTGTTCGTTCAGGGAAGTCTCAGCATACCCAGGGTACTTTGGGTCAGCGGGATGGATAAGGCTGATCGCAATACGGGCACTGTCTGTGCCACAGGCGATCAACGCCTCAGCAAGCTCAAAATTGGGCACCACGAAGGCTTCACCAGGTCCAAGTTTCTTCTGCTTAGGTATCTCAGACGCCTGGCTGATTGGAAAATAGCGAATCATCCTGTGCTCAGGCTGGGCTCTTGAGAAGTCTGATAGCATAGGGTGGAATGGGTGAACCGGGTGCATTCCCAAAACGTGTGTGATTCTAGTGGACTGCCAATGGAGTGGCAAGCCAAGGTCGTCGGTTGTCATTGGGTCGAGTGGTTCACAATCGATGTGCAGGAGCTCAGGCCGATTGTCTCGGCCCCTCACGTGAACCGGCCACCCCTTCGTTTTTGACAGTGCGTGAGTCGCTGTGCTAATGTCCGCGAAACCATTGAGGTTCCAGGGTTTTTGTGGGCGAATCGATAAGGAATACTGCATGAGTGATCAGAATAAACACGTGGTTATTGTGGCTGGCGCTGGGCCCGCGGGGTTGGCCGTCGCGGCTTCACTTTCGAAAGCGGGTCATGAGGTCATTATTCTCAATCGCGACATCAAATTCGGCGGACTTGCAGAATACGGTATTTTCCCCTCGAAGCTGAAGCTCCGCGGCGGTCTTAAGAAGCAGTACTGGGAGCTCTTGGAAAAGCCGAGCATTCATTATTTGGGAAATGTCGCAATCGGGAAGGACAGAGATCTTACCGTCGAAGATATTCAAGGACTCGGAGCGAGCGCAGTGGTGTTTACTATCGGTGCGCAAGGGACTAAGGCGATCGGTGTGGTGGGAGACTCCGCCAAGGGAGTGTTCCACGCTAAAGACGTGGTGTTCCATTTCAATCGCCTCCCCGGTTATGGCGATCGGCCGTTCGATATGGGCAAGCATGTCGCCGTCATCGGAGCCGGCGATGTGATGGTGGATATCGCCCATTGGTTGGTTCGCTATAAGCAGGTGGAACGAGTTACGGCTATCGTGCGGCGTGGACCAGTCGAGCGTAAGTACAATCCCAAAGAAATCAGGGCTGTCTGTGCCAACATGGATCTCGACGGAATCCAAAAAGAGTTCGATCGTATTAAGGACCGCATGGCGGCGGTGAAGCAAAATGCTGAGGAAGTGTACAAGGGATTTACTGACGAATTTACCAAGTGTGAGCCAAAGGTCAGTGAAACCAAAATGGGTTTTCGATTCTTGGCCTCACCGAAACGTATTATGGTCGACGGCAACAATCATGTACGCGCCCTAGAGATGGAAGACAACAAGCTTGAGCCGAAGGGCAATGATACAGCAGCCGTTGGACTAAAGAAGTTTTACGAGTTTCCCTGCGATAGCGTCGTGTTTGCGGTAGGTGACAAAGTCGATGAAACGGTCGGGCTGCCTTACAAGAGCGGTGCCTTCGTAACCAATCCAAACAAGACCGGCAACGATCCTGACGATGCCCTTTTCCAAGCGTTTGACGAGTCAACGAGCAAGGTCATCGATGGAGTCTTCCTCGCTGGTTGGGCTCGGAAGGCCAGTGAGGGTCTCGTGGGTGTTGCCAAGCGGGATGGTGATTGGTGCGCCGAGATAGTTTCTCGTTACCTTGCAAGGAAGCCGCCCGCCATCGATGTCAAGGTCGTGCTCGACAAGCTGCACCAGATCTTAAGGAGCCACAAGAGCCGCCCAGTGGGCGTGAAGGAGCTGCGCATTCTTGAAGTAGCGGAGAGGGCTCACAAAGAGACTACGGACTGCATAGGTGAATTCAAGTACGTTAGCAATCAGGAAATGCTCGAGTTGCTTGATCGAGGGAAGGCCTAGCGGGGCAGCGGTCGTCTACCCATCTCCCCATTTCAGTTTCTCTCTAAGCACATCATAGTAGTTGCTTTCCGGAAAACGGATCAGCCTGGTCCGCTGTTCAGCCATTGCGATCACGACGGTATCGCCTTGGCTTATTGCGACACCGACTTGTCCGTCCAGCGTTGCCATCGCCCCATCGTCCTTGCTCGTTAGGGTGACGTCGATCTCGGCTCCACCAGGTACGATCAGAGGGCGATGGGTTAGCGTATGCGGACAGATCGGAGCGAGAATAAGCGACTCTACGGCTGGGTCAATGATTGGGCCGCCGGCCGAGAGCGAGTATGCGGTCGATCCGGTGGGGCTGCTCACGATCAAGCCGTCGCCGCGCAGGTTAGTGACAAAATGGCCTTGAATTGCGACCTTGAGCTCAATCATGCGGGCCAAGGTTCCCTTGCTGATGACCACGTCGTTTAGCACAATCCCCTGTGCGACGGTTTCACCATGGCGATGCACATGTGTCTTCAGCATGAGACGCTCGTCTAGCACATACTTATTTGCAAACACTCGCTCTAGCGATGGATACAGATGTTCTAGCTGGACTTCAGTCAAGAACCCGAGTCCGCCCATGTTTACACCGAGAATGGGGATGCCTCGTTCTCCGGCGAGTCNNGCTGCGTTTTTTTAATCCCTCCCGTTTCACCGAGAAGGGCAGCTGATGTCGTATCGAGGAGTACGTTGATCTGTCGATCCCGCATCCATGCGATGACCGCTTGAAGGGTGGGCGTAACTTCGGGGAACTTGGGTCTAGTGAGAATGCCGATGCTTTTGCTCTTCATTGCAGGAGCAAGTTGGTTTTTGGGCAAGTTGCCGGTGAAGAGTGCGCGATTCTATCGGCAGAGGTCTTTTCATGTCAACGCGAGCTCTAAATGTATCACCCGTAGGGTCTCAGATGTACGATATTTCGACTACGCTGGATCATGACATCGTCGTTTTCACGGGCAACCTTGACTCCAACGAATCCTGTGGTTAGAATTAGGCCAAGTTTTTCCAGAGGTTTTGCTCGAACGAGCCATGACCCGCATCCACTAGGAGGGAGCAGGATGTTCGAACGATTCACGGACAAAGGTCGAAAGATCATCATCCTCGCGAGGGAGGAAGCCGAACGTCACCAGAACGATTACCTGGGGACGGAGCACCTCGTCTTGGCAATTCTCCGTGAGTCCGATGGCATCGCTCTCATGATTCTAAAAAAAATGGGGCTCTCTACGGAACAGATTCGTTTGGAAATCGAGCGCAATCTGCCAGGTGGAGGAACCACCATGACGTTTGGCGAGATCCCGTTCAGTCCGCGTGTGAAGAAGGTTATCGAATATGGTGTCGAAGAGGCTCGCCTGCTGGGCCACAATCATATTGGCAGCGAACATCTTCTCCTAGGTTTGCTCCGAGAAGAAGAGGGAATAGGGGGAAAAATCCTGCGCAGTCTGGGGGCTAACCTCCTGACAGCCCGGCAATTGACGGTGACGTTTCTTCGGAAGTCTGCTCCTCGTGAGCGCGACCGGAAGAGTAATACGCCGGCGCTCGACGAATTCGGACGCGACCTGACACAGCTTGCCCAAGAAGGCCAACTAGATCCGGTCATCGGGAGAGCAGATGAGATCGAACGTGTGCTGCAGATACTGAGCCGACGAAGCAAGAACAATCCCGTGCTCATCGGTGAGTCAGGTGTCGGGAAGACAGCCATTGTCGAGGGACTTGCCCAGCGGATAGTCCAGTCAGAAGTCCCGGATAATCTTCTTTCACGCCGTGTCATTGCATTGGATCTCGGCTCGTTGGTGGCTGGCACCAAATACCGGGGTCAGTTTGAAGAGCGCCTGAAGGTCGTGATGAAGGAAATCGTTCAAGCGGGGAACATCATCATCTTCATCGACGAACTCCACACGCTGGTCGGTGCTGGCGCTGCTGAAGGCTCGATTGACGCGTCTAACATGCTAAAGCCTGCTCTCTCGCGAGGTGAGATCCAATGCATTGGGGCAACGACGCTGGATGAATACCGCAAGCATATCGAGAAGGACGGTGCCTTAAAGAGGCGATTTCAGCCGATCCACGTACAGCCGCCCAGCATTGATGAAACCGTGCTAATCATCCAAGGGCTGCGGGACCGTTATGAAGAGCATCACGGCGTGGAGATTACGGAAGACGCCATTGTGGAAGCTGTCAAGCTGTCGGACCGGTATATCACTGACCGTTTCTTGCCGGATAAGGCGATCGATTTGATCGATGAAACCGGTTCGCGTGCGAAATTGCAAACCTATGCGCTTCCAGCTGAGCTGAAAGCTATGGAGCAAGAGCTGAAGAAAGTGTCGCGAGAGAAGGAAATGTCGATCTCGATGCAAAATTTTGAGGAAGCTGTGCGTCATCGTGAAGAAGAAGAGCGGTTGCGCAAACTGTTGGATGAATCGAAGCGTGAATGGAAAAAGAATCAGGAAAAGAATAAGCCAGTGATTGACAAAGAAGATGTCGCGTACGTAGTTTCCAAGATGACTGGCATCCCACTGTTTAAACTCGAAGAGGAAGAATCCGACAAGCTGCTACGCATGGAAGAATTTCTTCATAAGCGGGTGGTCGGTCAGAATGAAGCGATTTCTGCTGTTGCACGCGCCATTCGCCGCTCACGTGCGGGCTTGAAGGAAGCGCGCAAGCCCATCGGCTCCTTTATCTTCTTGGGACCGACTGGCGTGGGGAAGACTGAACTTGCAAGGACGTTGGCTGAATTCCTATTCAACAGCGAAGATGCCTTGATTCGGGTTGATATGTCCGAGTATCAGGAGAAATTTACCAGCTCAAGACTCTTCGGGGCTCCTCCGGGTTACGTAGGATATGAGGAAGGTGGCCAGTTGACCGAAAAGGTCAGGCGTCGCCCCTATTCCGTCGTCCTCTTCGACGAAATCGAAAAGGCTCATCCAGACGTCTTCAACGTGCTCTTGCAGGTCCTAGACGACGGTGTGCTCACTGACAGCCTTGGGCGCAAAGTGGACTTTAAGAACACGGTCGTGATCATGACGTCCAACATCGGCACCAAGATGATCCAGAAGGGTGTCTCCCTCGGTTTCCAAAGCACGGAAAGTGATGCGGCACGACGAAAGAAGGAAGAAGTCATCAGTGAAGTGCGCAAGTCGTTCAGCCCGGAGTTCTTGAACAGGATCGATGAAATTGTGGTCTTTCACCAGCTGGAGAAAGAGCAGGTTCATAGCATTCTCGACATCCTTCTCAGGGAGTTGAACCTTCGTCTCATAGACAAGGGAATCGAGATTGAGGTCGACGACGAAGTCAAACAGTGGCTTATTAAAGAGGGCTATGAACCTCTGTATGGTGCTAGGCCGATGCGGCGCGCCATTCAGAGGGCTATCNNGAACTAATCCGAGGACGCTTTAAGGAAAGCCGCAAGGTTAAGGTGGTGCTGCGAGACGGTGCGCCGGCGTTTATCGAACAAGAGGCGATGGCAGGAGTTTAGCCAACGTTTGTGGTCATCACAACGCATTCTCACCATCCACCACCAAGTGACGACCCTTGCGGTACGCCCCGCAGGGGTCGTGTCGTTTCCTCCACAACCTACGCTATGTAGGATGGCTTATCGAATCGATGCATCAAGCTTGTCCCTCCTTACGCTCCCTTTCCGGTGATGGATGGCAACCGAGCCCAATCTTGGGGATCGAATCGTCGTGCGATGAAACGGCTGCTGCGGTGCTTGATGTTGATGGGGGGGTGCTTTCGAGCGTGATCTCATCTCAAGTGGCCATCCACGGAAAATTTGGTGGCGTTGTCCCCGAGCTCGCGGCTCGTGCTCACGTAACTGCGATCGATATTGTAGTGGGGCACGCCCTTGCTCGAGCGCAGTGTAAGAAGGATGATCTTGGTGCTGTGGCAATCACTCGCGGCCCTGGATTGGCCGGCGCGTTATTGGTAGGGGTGACCTATGCCAAAGCAATGAGTTATGGTTTGAGTATTCCCTTGATTGGCGTCAACCACCTAGAGGGTCACATAGCATCCGCGTGGCTTTCAGATCCGATCTTTCCATTGCCTTGTATTGTCTTGGTGGTGTCCGGTGGGCACACCCATCTGTACCGTCGTGGGGCAGATGGGCGCTGTGCATTGCTTGGCTGCACCAGAGATGATGCTGCCGGCGAAGCTTTTGACAAGGGAGCGCAAATGCTTGGCCTGGAGTTTCCTGGAGGACCGGCAATCGACCAACTTGCCAAGCGAGGCAATCCAGAGGCAATCCCATTTCCGCGCTTCCAGCGAGGGAAGACTGATTTGGAATTCAGTTTCAGCGGTCTGAAGACATCATTGCTGTATAAGCTACGTGACATGAAGGCTTCGGTGCAGACCGAGCAGGTGGCTGACCTGGCTGCAGGCTATCAGGAAGCTATCGTTCAGGTTTTGGTATCTAAGGCCTTTGCAGCTCTCGCGCAGGAGAGATTGTCTGCCCTTGCGGTGGTCGGAGGGGTTTCTGCAAACTCCCGGTTGCGGGTGTTGTTGAAAGAGCGAGCCGAACGCGAGGGAGTTTGTCTGGCAGTACCCCCTATGGCGTACTGTACTGACAACGCAGCGATGATTGCTTCTGTCGGTAGACACATGCTTTTGACCGATTATTGCCCGATTTGCGAGTTCGACATTCAACCGGCTCTTCAAGTCGGGTCTGGCCCTACGCCTGTCTGACTCAAGGAGGACGCCCATTCCTGAAATCCATGGCCATGTCACCGGACTTCGTCCTGCCCAATTAGCAGCGATTGAACGACTATACCGCCGCCGTGTGTCCCAAGACAAAGTTCTTTCTCCTGAATTAGCCAAGGCAATATGTCAGATCACACATGACATTCGCCGCCCCATCGCAGCGTTGTTAACTCGTCGCGGCTTGGTGCAGGAAATTAGAGTGGGAACGGATCTGTCACTGTCTCCCGCCACTTTGGCGAAGTTCCGTGCGGGTCCTCGTTCATTGCGAGGGCTTCGGGTAATCAGAACGCAACTAAACGACCAACCGCTGAATCAAGAGTCCTTGACGGACCTTGCATACCTTCGTCTAGACCTGATCGGTACCCTGTCTGTATCACTGGATGGGAACCCAGGAAACCTGTATCTGGCCCATCTCCTGCCGCCGAATGAAACTGGTCAGCTTTCCAGGATTCTTGAAGCGACGCCATTTCACCAATGTGCCTTGACATTCGATTATTTCATCCAGGAACTAGAAGCTGAGATGCAGTCGGCTAGGACCCATTACGCCGTGAAAGACAGATCTGAAACCGCAATTCTGGTGAGTGCTTCGGCACAGGGGAGATTGGAACAGGAAGAGCATCTTGCCGAGCTTGCCGAGCTTGCAGTTTCGGCGGAGATCGCTGTCGTGGACCGCATTGCGCAGCGAACATTTGATGGGCACCAGCGCTACCTGTTAGGCAGTGGAAAATTGAAAGATGTGCTGATCCAGACGTTGCACAAGGGAGCTGATATGGTGATCTTCGACCAGACTCTCTCTCCGGCTCAATCTCGTGCGATCGCAGAAATGACGGACATTACAGTGATCGACCGCACGCAGTTAATTCTCGATATATTTGCCAGGCGCGCACATAGTCGGGAGGGAAAGGTGCAGGTGGAGTTGGCGCAGTTACGATACCTGTTACCCAGGTTGTCTGGAAAGGGTGCGCAGCTATCACGACTTGGTGGCGGGATTGGCGCCAGGGGGCCAGGCGAGACGAAGCTGGAAACGGATCGACGAAGGATTCGAGACCGGATTACGCAACTTGAACGTGAAGTTGCGCATTTTGCACGGCACCAAGACCAGCGACGAGCGCGCCGTAAACGTCATGGCCTGCCTGTAATGTCCCTGGTCGGATATACGAATGCTGGGAAAACCACGCTCCTGAATGTTCTAACGAAGAGCCGAGTTTCGGCTGAAAATCGAGTCTTTGAAACGCTTGATACCACTAGTCGCCGACTCCGCTTTCCGCATGATCGTGAAGTTATTATTACCGATACTGTTNNGTCGTCTCTTCGAGACACTGGACACTACGAGCCGCCGTCTTCGTTTTCCAAAGGATCGCGAGGTTATTATAACAGATACTGTTGGATTCCTTCGTGATCTTCCCAAGGAATTGGTCGGAGCGTTTCGCACCACCCTTGAGGGGTTACGTGAGGCGGACATACTGCTCCAAGTTATCGATGCTGGTGCGGCCGACATCGATATGCAAATTAATGCCGTCGTGAATATTTTGCAGGATCTCGGCTTGGACTCTATTCCGCGTATGCTCATATTCAATAAGTGTGATTGTCTGCCGCAGGATCAGATGCAGCTGCTTTGCCGACGCTACGGTGCCATTGGGATTTCTGCACTTCAGCCAGCAACGTTGCGTCCGCTCCTTGCTGAGATAGAGGCCCATGTTCAGGCGTTGACAGAAGGCAGACAGGCGGCTTTGGCCTCGCTTGTCCCTCATAATGATGCGCTCACGCTTGCATCTCGCCCGTAGCAATTGCAAAATTATCTAGCAGCGATGAAGCCTCGATCAAACGACGTGTTGTCTCGAGAAGCCCGTTCTGATGCTATCGCTGCGATTCTGCAGCGAGCCATGCCGACTGCAGACATCGAGTTGGTTTATAGTTCTCCTTGGGAACTTCTAGTCGCCACGATCCTCTCGGCCCAATGTACGGACCAGAGGGTGAACCAAGTAACTCCGGTGCTGTTCAAGCGATATCGCACTCCGTTAGAATTTGGTCGAGCGAAGCCCAGAGAGCTTGAATATCTTATTAGGTCGACTGGATTTTATAAGAACAAGGCAAAGCACTTGATAGGATGCGGGCAGGCTGTCGCTAAGCATTTTTTGGGACGGGTTCCTTCGACCATGGAAGAGTTAACCTCCATTCCTGGTGTCGGGAGGAAAACTGCCAACGTAATTCTGGGTGGGGCTTTCGGTCAGCCAGCTGTCGTCGTCGACACCCACGTGAAACGCACGGCCAACCGGTTGTGCCTTACAGGGTCAAACGATCCCGAGAGGATCGAGATCGATCTTCAGCGCCTCTTTCACCAAGGCCAATGGACGGGCGTTTCCCAACGCCTCTTGCTCCATGGACGGTATGTCTGTCTAGCCCGCGCCCCGAAGTGCGGGTCGTGCGCGTTGTACGATCTCTGCCAGTGGAAAGGAAAACTTCGACGATGATCAGGAGCATGACCGGGTTCGGGGAGCGACAAGGCCTCTGGGGTGACAGCACGGTAATAGTTGAAGTCCGCTCCGTGAACCATCGGTTTTTGGAGACCGCCATACGTTTACCTAAGTCGATGAATAGTCTTGAAGACTCGCTCAAGAAGGCGATTCATGCATACTGTACTCGTGGCCGAGTCGAATTGAACGTACATTTTCGGGGAGGGAGTAGAGGGATACGCTCTCTTGAGCTTGACGCTACCCTGGCGAAACAGTACCATCGGGCACTTCGCACTCTTCAGCAAACACTGAAGCTTGAGGGGGCCATCGACATAGGACTCGTTGCAGGCTTGCGTGATATTGTTTTGCTATCGGATCACCCAGCGGGTGATCCAAAGCTTGCGAGACTTGTGACAAGCCTTTGTAGACAGGCTTTGCACGACCTAGTTCGGATGAGGAAAAGAGAGGGAACGTTACTTGCCCGGGATATTGTGGGCCGTATCAGTACGCTCCGAGCACTAAAAGGTCTTGTGACCGAACGAGCACCTGCGTTAGAACAAGAGTCTTTCGCTCGCATGAAAGATCGAGTAGAAAAGCTGCTAGGGGGCGATGTTCCCGATCTTCCAAGGCTCCATCAAGAATTGGCTCACTATGCGGATCGATGCGACATTACGGAAGAATTGGTCAGATTGGATGCGCATATGGTACAGTTTAAACAGTCTATCCGGAGCGCCCAATCGGTTGGGAAGACGTTGGAGTTTCTCCTTCAAGAAATGGGACGCGAGGTCAATACCATTGGATCGAAAGCCAATGATGTAACCCTTACAGCTGTGGTGGTCAAAATGAAGGCTGAACTTGAGCGTATTCGAGAACAGGTACAGAACGTAGAATGACTACCGCAACGCCCACAAGCATGGTTCCATCGGGTCCTGCCGAAGGGCGTCACGTGGTTGAGCGTCGGGGGATACTTTTCGTTATTTCGGCCCCTTCTGGAGCGGGAAAAACGACACTTTGCAAACAGATCGTTGCGTCTGTGCCGGGGCTCTGGCAGTCAATCTCCTTCACGACCAGGAAACCACGAATTGGGGAAGAAAGTGGGCGGGAGTATATCTTTGTCGAGGCCAAGACATTCCAAGACATGATCGAGCGCAACGAGTTTCTGGAGTACGCGCATGTGTACGGGAATTGGTACGGCACACCTCGCAAGGGCTTGATGGACAAAATGGAGCAAGGCATCGATGTGTTGCTGGAAATCGATGTGCAGGGGGCGCTCCAAGTCAAGAAGAAGTTTGAAGACGCAGTCTATATCTTTATCCTGCCTCCATCCATGGATGCACTACGTGCGAGATTGCAAAGCCGAGCCTCCGATTCTCAGGAGGAGATCCTGCGTCGCCTGCAAAAAGTAAAAGAGGAAGTGTGGAGCTTTCGCGAATACTATTATATTGTTCGGAATGAGGATCTTGACCGGTCTCTCCGTGAACTGCAGAGCATCTTTCTTGCGGAGCGACTCAAGACGAAACGTTTAGACATGAATTGGCTTGAACAGAATTTCATACTCGACAAAGATACCAAACAGGCCCATCGAGGGGCCACAACCACAAAATAAATAAGGGAGTACCAAGTAACATGATTGACATGCTGAGTTTGCTGCCTCAGTACACAATTGATGAATTCGATTCGCGTCACCGATTGGTGATCGTGGCCTCGCAACGGGCAAAACACTTGACCCAAGGCGCCAAACCAACGGGCTCTTCGCGCTTTTCCAAGGAGACAACCAGCGCCCTCGATGAAGTGTTACGTGGCAAGATCACATATTTAACTGGTAAAGAGGCACGGGATGCGATGAAAGAAGCGAAGCGCGGCAAAGAGGGAGAGACCGAACGCCTCGCGATGATGAAGGGTGATGACGCCCGAGAAATAAAGAAAGAGCTCAGCGTGTACGTGGATGATTCAGCTAAGCCGGAAGCAGCTACGTCTGAGGAGTAAATGTTGGAACAGCATAGGTCTCAAGGAAAGCTGCGGGGGAAGCGTCTTGTGCTGGCTATCACAGGCAGCATAGCTGCCTACAAGGCGGTAAGCTTGCTCCGGGCCTTGATGCGAGAGGGCGCCTCTGTTGTGGTAGTCATGACTCGGGCAGCGACTCAATTCGTGACGCCGCTGACGTTCGAGGTGCTTTCCGGAGAACGGGTCACAACCGATCTTTTCGAAGCCCATGAGGAGATGAAGCATCTTTCAGTCCCTGAACGTGCCCATGCCATTATTGTCGCACCGGCTACGGCAAATTTTGTGGCAAAGGCTGCCATCGGTCTTGCGGACGATGTGTTGTCCACTATGTTGCTCACTGCCCGATGCCCTCTCGTTGTTGCTCCCGCCATGGACGGCGACATGTGGACACATCCCACCGTTGTCAGACATGTGGAGACTCTTCGGGCACGTGGTGTGACTGTTCTAGATCCAGAGGTTGGACCGCTGGCGTCAGGACGGGTCGGAGAAGGGAGACTTGCTGCAGAGTCGACGATAGTGGCAGCTGTACAGCGTGCACTGATGTCGCAAGATGATTGGAGGGGGCAACGGGTGCTTGTCTCTGCTGGTCCAACGCAAGAGGCAATCGATCCCGTTCGTTTTATCTCTAATCGCTCCTCAGGCAAGATGGGCTATGCAATTGCGGAAGCTGCTCGGGATCGGGGGGCTGAGGTGGTGCTCGTGACTGGTCCAACAGCCCTTGCGCCGCCGCTGGACGTCGAGGTTGTCTCTGTGACGACGACGAGCGAAATGGCTGACGCGCTCAGTCATCATTTTGGATCGGCTACGGTTTTCATCATGGCAGCTGCTGTGGCGGATTTTCGCCCTAAGGCACAAGCTCCTCAGAAGCTCAAGAAGCGAGGTCAGACGGGGCTTTCTCTTGAGTTGGAAACTGCACCGGACATTCTTGCGATGTTGTCTGCACAAAGGACGAACCAAGTTCTGGTGGGATTTGCCGCGGAAACCGAACAACTGGTGGCCCATGCAAAGGACAAATTGATCGACAAAGGGCTTGATGTTATCGTTGCAAATGATGTGACAAGGGAAGGCGCTGGCTTTGGCTGTGATGACAATGCTGGGATTATTCTCTCACGCACCGGCCAGCAAATGGCATTCGGTCTGATGCCAAAACGTCGGCTAGCGGACAAAATTCTAACAGCGGTCCAAAAGCTGTGCTTGGTTCAAGATCTTTCTGCGATTGCTGTGGAGGAACGCCGTCTATGACTTCGGGCTCCAATAAGGCAACTAACGCAGGCGAAATCGATCGACTGGCTCTGGCCTTGGCTAAAGAGCCTGGATCGAAAGCCTTTATCCCGCTGGCTGATGAATATGGAAAGGCCGGCATGTGGGAAGAGGCAGCGGCGGTTTTGGAGGACGGGTTAAAAACCTATCCAACTTTCGTCACTGCGATGGTTGCGCTGGGCCGGGCATATGATCAGCTGAATCAGCTGGTCAAGGCAAAGGCTATTCTAGAGGAAGCAGTGAAACTGAGTCCGGAGAATCTTCGCGCCCATCGAACTCTGGCCAAGATTTATGTCGGGGAGGGGGCCAGAGACGCGGCTCTACGCTCTTGTAACGTCATTCTAGCCGTCAACCATCAGGATCAGGAGGCCTTGTCGCTTTGCACCATGCTTGGCGTGCCGGTTGATGAGGTTCAGGCGGGCCCTTCTATTCAGATCAAGGCGAAACAGGCTGATCAATCGAGTCCCCCGGCAGGGGCGTCTATCGAAGGAATCGTCGGGTCGCACACCGCTGTATCAGAGTTAGCCGCGCAGTCTGTCCAACAGCAATCGACGGCTGCCTCGCATTCGTCTGACCGCGATCATCTACCGATTACGAGTCTTGAGACGGCCGCATCTCGTGATCATAAGAGAGCTGCAGTCATGCGCCTTAGACAGTGGCTCAACTCAATTCAAATTCACCGGAAAGATTTGGGGCATCCCGCCTAATCTGACTCCTTCATTTTAGACATGACCTTTCCTAGGGTTGGTAAGAATACCAAAACCTATCTTGCTTCCCTGTCCCGTCTAGAGGACGACAATCATGGGTACAGGCATACAGCCTCCGATGGCGCGCATTAAGCTGAATGCGCGATGGAGCCCGGAACAAACTGGACATCTATGGGTGTACGCCGGTCACATAGGGCAAATCATCGGTCAGCCGGCTGCTGGAGATCTGGTCGATGTCCTCAGTCCCAACGGTCGGTTCTACGGGCGCGGCTTTTTCAATCCCTTCTCAAAAATCAGAGTACGGATATTGACGTTCAAAGATGAGCCGATACATGAAGGATTCTGGAAAAATCGAATTCAGCAGGCCGTTCGCCTTCGGCAACGAGTTGTGATGCAGTCAGATGCCTATCGTCTGATTCATGGCGAAGGAGATCGATTGCCGGGCCTTATTGTGGATCGATATGGCCAAACGCTCGTGATGCAGACGCTCTCTTATGGGATTGACTGCCGAAAAGAGCAACTCGCTGAAATGTTAATGGAGAAGTTAAGCATTGGATGCATATATATAAGAAATAATGCAAAAAGTCGACGACTTGAAGGGCTGCCTCTTGAACATGGTTTCATCCGTGGCAAGGGCCCAACGCAGGTGGAGATTCGAGAGGGAACAGCGCGCTTTGTCGTTGATATTGAACGGGGTCAGAAAACCGGGTGGTTTTGCGATCAAAGGGAAAATCGGTTAGCTGCGGCGAAGTTGGCAAGCGGAGGCGAGGTCTTGGATGTTTTCTGCCATACTGGGGCATTCGGGATTCATGCGGCTCTAGCCGGGGCGGTTTCGATCGAGGGGATCGACGCCGGTAACGATGCCCTAACATTGGCCCGAGAGCAGGCAAACCGGAATCATGTCGATATACGGTGCTCATACAGAAAAAGCGATGCATTCGAGGAACTTCGATGCTTAGCGAAGGCAGGGCGGCGCTTCGATCTTGTGGTGCTTGATCCGCCGGCATTTGCTCGGAGCCAGCAAGCCGTGCCAAGGGCGCTTGCTGGATACAGAGACATCAACCATCTAGGGTTTCGATTGCTAAAGTCAGAAGGGTACTTGGTGACTAGCTCTTGTTCCCAGCCCATCTCCGGGAATGACTTGTGGATGGTAATACGTCTCGCGGCTCGTGATGCCAGACGGGAAATACGGCTGATCGAGCAACGAGGCCAGGCTGCAGACCATCCCATTTTAGCGAGTATGCCGGAAACGCGCTACCTGAAGAGCTTTATCGTTCAGGCCTTCTAGGCCGTCTGGGAAAAGCGCAGCGAAGATTCGGCGTCCCTATTCTCAAGCGAGGCCAAAGGAACAGATCAAAATCTACTAGTCACTGGGGGGCTCAAAGTGGCCTGATGGGCGTTGTTCCCAAGGGACTGCGGGGTGGCGGGTTTGTTTCACTAGGCTACGCAGGCTCATCTCGGCCGCACGCACGAGTTTCGGTTCGCCTGACTGCACGAGCGTGGTAAGGAGAACATAGAGCGAGCGGTCTGCTTGGGATCCGGCGAGAATCTGATCAGTAACAGGGTCAATCTTGGAGCCAGTCAGAGGCTCTTGTTCTTTCGCGTCAGAGAAAAGGGAGGCAAACGTCCCAGGAGTCTCGAACAACCAGGCTGGTGGGATCCTGAGGGCTTTGGCCAGAGCCTGTATGGTTGCCGTAGAAGGGTCCACATTCCCTGATTCAATTTCCTCAAGGAGATTCGTTGAAATTCCTACCTTGTCTGATAATGATTCAAGAGACTGCCGTTTAGCGAGTCTCCATGCCTGGATGTGAACTCCAAACGACATGAGATGATGATACAGAAAGCATCGGAAAGCTTCAACATAATCACGCACTTTTACCAAAAGGCTCACATAATTCAATATGTTATGATCGTTTTCTCCAAGTGGAAGATTAGAGGTGAAATCAGGTAAAATGTCCCTGTGTTAATTCAGGCCGGGTGCTCTGCAGTAAGGAGGTAAGGGATCATGCTGGGAACCGATATTCGAGGGATCATGGCCGAAGAGGAAGAAGTTCAGCGTCGACAACAGGCCTTGAAGTCTCTTGTGATGATGCGTTCAAGACAGCTTCGGGAGTCGCTGGAAGATCGGATCAAGCGTGCTAGAAACGGTGGAGATTGGACCATGCTTTCCAAAGCGGAGTGCGCGAGTCTTTACAAGCGAGAAAAAGCGCACCTCAAATCACAGCTCGAGCAGTTACAATTCGAACAAGTCCGAACGAGAGGAAAGCTGACGGCGCTAAAGCGAGCTAAAGCGAGGGCCCAGCGTATCCGTGCGGCCGAATCTGCATCGGAACGGAAGCGACGGTAAGTCCCATCCCATATCCTTCTCTCGGTGGCATCTTTCAGGCGATGTCGGAGCGAGACTAAAGGTGGACACAGGGCCCCCTCTTCAAGCTCTGACGCGCGCACGTAGTGCCCTTATTCGGGATCTCCTCCACGACAAGAAAACCAGGACACGGGAGGGTGCTTTTGTTGTAGAAGGGGCTAAGTCTTGTCTTGACCTGGTTCGACGATACCCACAAGCGGTCCTCAGCCTCGTATTATCGTCACCCTATCTTCAGGGAGAGGGAGAAGCGGATCGAAGAATTCGTTGCGCGTTCAAGGGGCACCAGTTTTCCTGTTCAGGTACCATTTTTGAGAAACTTTCGGACGTCCAGGCTCCTCAAGGGATGCTGGCTGTGGTCCAGCAACCTCGGTGGTACGAAAAGCAAGTCATGGAACAGCAAAGGATACTGGGAATCTATGGAGATCGGCTGCGGGATCCCGCGAATGTCGGGGCGATCATCAGGACTGCCGCCGCGCTGAATCTTACAGCAATCTGGCTGAGTCCCGATTCAGCGGACCATTTCAGTACCAAAGTCGTTCGCGCCACAGCCAGTGGCATCTTGACTCTACCAATTTTCCGTGCTCACGACATACAGACGTTTGCAAGATATTACTGTTCGATTTATGCCGCTCTGGTCCCTTCAGAGGAGACAGTATCTCTCCGGACCATTCAAAAAATTCCTCGTCGCCTGGTGATCGCAGTTGGTAACGAAGGAGCAGGCTTGGCCCAGCAGGTTGTGGAACATTCCAGCGTGAAATTTTCCATTCCTCTTGCCAGAGGCGTGCAGTCCTTAAACGTCGCAACAACCGCGGCACTCTCTGCGTTTCACATGTGTGCCCTGCCGATTGAAGACTAGGCGGTCATTCATGTGAGGTAGTGAGGATTTACTGTGGGCAGGTCTGCTTGTCTAAGGAGATTCCGAAATGTCTTGCCGCCTTTTGTAGCGTTCGTCTACATCGGTTGCCAAGTCATGACGCATCAGTCTCGAATTTGTTTTTCAATTCGGAGCAACAGGCGTATGGTACCACGAGGACGCGTAAGACGCATCGTAAACGGCTACCGCCATCGTGAGTGTGGACTTATGCGACGAAGATGGGAGGAGGCGGATCGACAGTTCCCATCATTTTCGCTTGGTAAAGGTGCCTTGTTGTAGGGGGGAGGGGGGTTTGTGGTAGAAGATTTATGTATTGAAATGAGGGATTGTTCATTGTCCCAGTTTGTATCCTGGGTGGGGCTCTGCAAGGGGTGATAGATGGTCGCTGAGCATTAGGAGATGGTCTAGCAGGTCGAGGATACGGAACACTATGGGCAAATGACGGGGGGAGTTCACGCGTTAACCGGAGGAATCCATGATCTCCTAAACCGTCATGATGAAAATGTCACGGGATGTCGTGACTCGCCTGGAAGGTTTTGATACACTTTTTACACGATACTTCAACGACAACCGTCGATTCTCCTCCTCCGATGATCCCTCGGTGATCATTAAACTCAACGAGGCGATATGATGAAAGATGCGCTGCTGCCACGAAGGGCGACAGCAAAAATGAACATTTCTCGCTATCCACACACGNNTAGAATGGTAAGTCATAGGCTGAGCACTCTTTGCATAGGTCTTTGTATCCTTATGGCTCCATACGTGGGAGGAACAACTGCGTATTCTGAGACGAAGCAAGAGGTGGTGTCCTTCGGGTTGGAGGACGTAATTGCTTTAGCGATTGAGCGGAATCCTCTGGTGTTGGACGCAGGGGGAGTCCTGACTCAACAGGAGGGAGCCCGGCTCAAGGCCAAGGCATATCCGAATCCTTCCATTACCGGTCAAAGCGGTTCCGGAAGCCTTCGGGATCCGAGCTCGAATACATCTCGAACAGAATATATGGTCTCGCTGAGCCAGAAATTAGAATGGCTGGGAACTAGGATTGCCCGACAAGATGCGGCGGAAGCCGCGTTGGCCGGTGCAGCGATTGGGCAGGGGGAAGTAAGACTGAACGTACGAGCTCAGGCCATGGTAGCATTCTACGAGTTGCTCTTGGCGCAACAGGTGGTGGAGATTGCAAAGCAGAATCGAGAAACTGTTGGGGAGGTCCAGCGGGCAGTTAAAGCCCGGGTCGAATCCGGTGAAGGGGCGCGGTTCGAATCCATTAAAGCGTCTGTTGAGGTTATGAAAGCCGATCAAGAGGTGACACGGGCGACAAATAACATTCAGGTGAGACGGGCAGCACTCAATGCCTTGACTGCTGGGGCATTAGGTCGGCAGTTCTCCATCACGGGGACCTTCCGCAGGACAGGGCAGGAGCTGGTCCTAGAAGATCTTCAGAAGCGCATGTTGTCGAAACATCCTACAGTATTGCGAATTCGAAAAGCAGTCGAACGAGCCGACCACACGATTGTGAAAGAGAAGCAGAGCCGTATTCCCGATGTGACGCTTTTCGGTAGCTATGCGCGGGAAATCGGAAGGGAGGGATACGTCGGTGGTGTGGCTGTGCCTACGCCGCTCTGGTATCGACGTGAAGGGGAAATTACTCAAGCGCTTGGAACGAAACGGCGAGAGGAAGCTGATCTCATTCGCGCACAAAGTGAATTGGCAAAAATGATTACGCAGCATCTCCAGGATGCCGTGACTGCGTCCCGGCAAATCGAAGTATTTGAAAAAGGCTTACTCAAACAAGCACAAGAAGCACTGCGAATCGCACAGTTGAGCTTTCGTTTTGGCGCAGCCGGCCTGCTTGAAGTACTCGATGCGCAACGGGTCGCACGTCAAGTCCAGATCGAATATGCCCAGGCTCAGCGAGCTCTCTCCCTCGCGCTTAGTCGGTTGGAACGGGCGGTTGGAGAACCGCTATGACCGAAGCCACGCTTGCATTGAGGAAACAACGACGAAGTTGGAGTGTGACCACCCTCTTATGCGCAATTCCAGTCATTTGCGTAGGATGGGTGAGTTGCAATCAAAGTTCGACCGAAGCCACTGATAGTCCATCGGACACGGCGATTCAGAGCGCCTCGACAGTCAAGCTGCCATTGGCGACGCTGGAACGGTCCGGCATTCGCGCAGAGCCGGTTGCTCGTGGGACGTTTAGTACGTACCGGGATTTCCCTGGTTCAGTGAAGGCCAATGACACCAAACTTGCCGAAGTCACCGCTCTCGTCAGGGGGCGGGTGGTCGAGGTCTACAAAACGCTCGGGGAAGACGTGCAGGCCGGAGACCTACTTGCCCTCCTATTTAGCAGCGAATTAGGCATGGCCCAATCAACCTATCTTAAAGCAATTGCGGGGTTGCGCGTCGCTGATCAGGCGTTCAAGCGGGCCAAGTACCTGATGCAGGAAAAAGTGATCGGGGAGGGTGAGTATCAGCGTCGCGAAGGCCACCTTCTAAGTGCTCGCGCCGAGGCGAACGAAGCAAAGAATCAGTTGGTCTTACTCGGAATGACGGCACAGGACATTACCAAGCTTGAACGGGACCAGACCATCAGGTCCAATGTTCCGATTGCGGCTCCGATCTCGGGCCGAATCATTGCCAGGGATCTCACTCAAGGGGAAGTGGTGGAAACGACGACCCGTCTCTTCACCGTGGCGGACCTGGCAACGGTCTGGGTGGTGGCCAACGTGCCGGAGCAGGACCTAGCCTTCATCCACGCCGCCGTTCAAAGGTCCACGAAGGCCGATGTGCTGCTGTCTGCGTACCCGGATGAACCGATGACCGGCGAGGTGACGCATGTCGGAGATGTTCTGAGGCCGGATACTCGTACCTTGGCGCTGCGGGCCGAGGTGCCAAACTCCGACGGTCGGTTGAAGCCGGAGATGTTCGCGAGCGTCCGGATCTGGACCCCGGCGGTCAGCGATGTCCTTACCATTCCTCTGGGGGCTGTGCAGCGTGATCGTGGGCAGGCGGTGGTCTTCGTCGAACTCAGCGACGGGGAGTTTTCCAGGCGAGCCGTTGAACTCGGTGAGCAAGATGGCAAACAGGTAAAGATCACGGATGGCTTGGAGGAAGGGGAGCGCATCGTGGTCGCAGGAGCCTACGTGGTGAAGTCTGAATTCGCCAGCCAACATCAGGGTGGGCTGGCTGAATGATCGATGCGATTCTAGGCTTTGCCCTTCGTCAACGGATCCTGGTACTTGTGACGGCCGGGTGCCTGGTGCTTGCCGGACTCCATGCCCTCACCACCATTTCCATCGACGCCTTCCCCGACGTGACCAACGTGCAAGTGCAGATCCTGACGGAAGAGGCTGGCCTCTCTCCGGAAGAAATTGAACGTTTTGTCACCTTTCCCATTGAACTTCAGATGACAGGCTTGCCGGGGCTGGAAGAAATCCGCTCCTTGTCAAAATTCGGTCTTTCGCAAATCACGGTTGTATTCTCCGACGACACCGATGTCTATTTTGCCAGGCAGTTAGTCTTGGAACGTTTGATCACGGCGAAGGAACATTTGCCGAGCGGGGCCGAGCCGACGATGGCTCCTGTCGCGACCGGCCTCGGCGAGGTGTACCAGTACTATCTCGTCGGTCCTTCGGACGAGGAAGACCTCGAGCCTTCCGCTCGTCGGGAAATTTTGATGGAGCAGCGCACAGTTCAGGACTGGGTTGTGCGTCCCCTGTTGAAGAGCCTATCTGGGGTAATCGACGTCAACTCTTTGGGCGGTTTTGTCAAGCAGTATCAAGTGGTTGTCGATCCGGCGAAGCTGCGGAAATTCGACCTCACGGTCGACGACGTCTTCACCGCGGTGCAACAAAATAATGCCAATGCCGGGGGTAACGTGGTCGATCGGGTCGACGAACGGTTTATCGTGCGCGGGGTTGGATTGATCAACACGATCGACGACATCCAAAACATCGTGCTGAAGGAGCAAGCGGGAACCCCTGTCTTGGTGCGCAATGTGGCTGAGGTTCAAATCGGCCATGCTGTGCGGCACGGAGCAGCGGTATTCGGGGGTGATCGGGAGGTAGTAACCGGAACGGTTTTGATGTTGCGAGGTGGCAACGCCAGGGAGGTCGTGAAGGCCGTGAAGGCGAAGGTGGCGGAAATCCATCGCGATCGACTGCTGCCAAACGGCATTCGGATCGTGCCCTTCTATGACCGAAGCGACTTGGTCTCCGCGGCGCTTACGACGGTGAGCAGCGCGTTGTTCGAAGGCATTGCCTTCGTGGTAGTGGTCCTCTTCGTGTTTCTTGGCAATGTGCGCTGTGCCCTGATTGTTACGGCGACACTGGTCATTACCCCGCTGGTCACGTTCATCATCATGAAGCAGTTGGGTTTATCAGCCAACTTGATGTCTCTTGGGGGATTAGCGATCGCAGTCGGCATGATGGTCGACGGGTCCGTAGTGGTGGTCGAGAATATTTACCGACTATTGGCGGAAGGCGGCCATCGACCAGGCGATCGTGCGCGAATCGTGTACGAAGGTGCAAGAGAAGTGGGCCGTCCGGTCGTCTTCGGCATTGCCATTATTATCATCGTGTTTCTTCCGCTGATTTCCCTTCAAGGGATGGAAGGAAAGTTGTTTAGCCCCCTGGCCTATACCATCATGATTGCTCTTCTGGTATCGTTGGTCGCGTCGCTCACATTGTCGGTGGTTCTGAGCCTCCTGGGGATCCGAGACGCCCAGGAAAGAGACACATGGTTGGTCCAGGGAGCGAAGAGAATCTATCAACCAGTTCTCCGTTGGGCGCTTGGGCACCGTGTCCCGGTATTGGCTGGCGCGGGGACGCTTTTGATCGGGAGTCTTGGGCTCCTTCCGTACTTGGGA
>JABAOE010011265.1_pt2 | contig 34500 bp, 28 predicted proteins | sample 7062141 | NCBI WGS metagenome assembly JABAOE01 (sample SAMN14538627, study PRJNA623070) | marine sediment metagenome | biome: marine biome [ENVO:00000428]; feature: marine pelagic biome [ENVO:01000023]; material: deep marine sediment [ENVO:00002113] | place: India: Gulf of Khambhat ...
CGAGTTCGGGGTCGCGCGGGCCGTGCTCGTCATCGACATGTCGGGCTTCTCGGAGCTCACGCAGCGCCACGGCGTGGTCCACTACCTGTCGATGGTGCGGCGGATGCAGCTCACGTCGCAGCCGGTCATCGAGAGCCACGGCGGCGTCGTCGTCAAGTACGAGGCGGACAACGGCTTCGCCATGTTCCCGGACAGCCTCGGGGCGATCCGGAGCGCCATCTCGCTGAACCTCGCCTTCGGGGCGGCCAACATCCTCACCCCGGACGAGCTGGACATACGCATCTCCTCGGGGATCGACTTCGGCGACATCCTCGTCGTGGATGAGCGGGACTACTTCGGCAACCCGGTGAACCGGGCGAGCAAGCTCGGCGAGGACGTGGCGGGCCCGGGAGAGATCTTCGTCACGCGGGAGGCCATGGAGCGGATCCCGGCGGACGCCGAGATCGAGGCGGACCCGATGCGCCTGTCGATCTCGGGGATCGAGATCGAGGCCTTCTCGGTCCGCTACCGGGAGACCGACTGAGCCCGGCCGAGCCTCGGGTGGGGAGCGGTCGGACGGGCCGGGGACGGACAGGCATCATGGGGGCACGGCGTCCGCCGTCGAGGCGTTGCCATCGCGGGTCGCGCGGGACGTCAGCAAGGGACGCGACCTCGGTGTCTTCCGTGACGATCCCGTCCACTCACGGAAGACACCCATCATCGACCCCGTCCCCACTGTCGTGCCGCGCTCGGTCGCTCCGCTTCGGCGCGTGATCGCGCTGGTCGTGCTGGCCGCCGCGCTCCGGGGCCCGCCCCCGGCTCTTGCCCAGGAAGCCGGTGGGTCGCTGCGACCGGTCACGCCGGAGAGCCTGGCGCGGCCGAGCCTGCGAGCCTTCCGGGCCCAGGGCCCGATCACGCTGGACGGGCTGCTGGACGAGGCGTCGTGGAGCCTCGCGGACAGCACGACCGGCACGTTCTGGATGACCCAGCCCGAGGCGGGGCTGCCGGCCCCCGACCGGACGGTGATCCGCATCATGTACGATGACGAGGCTCTGTACATGGGGGCGGTGCTCTACGACCCGGAGCCGCACCGGGCGGTCTCCGCCGGGCTGGAGCAGGACTTCAGCCCCCAGGCTTCCGACATCTTCGGCATGGCCATCGATGCGAGCCGCGACAGGCAGAGCGCCTACGTCTTCGGCGCGAACCCGGCGGGCGCGAAGTGGGACGCCCAGTCGTTCAACGACGGGGCCGCGATCAACTCGGCCTGGGAAGGCATCTACGAGGTCGAGACGAGCGTGTTCGCCGAGGGCTGGATCATCGAGATGCGGATCCCCCTGACCACGCTGCGGTTCCCGCGGGGAGACGGAGAGCAGGCCTGGGGGCTCAACTTCAGCCGGCAGGTGCGGCGCCGGAACGAGTACGCCACCTGGGCGGCGATCCCCCGGCAGTTCCGGGTCTTTCGGATGTCCGAAGCGGGCACGCTCGAGGGCCTGCCGGCGTTCGAGCCGGGTCGCAACGTGCAGGTCAAGCCGTTCTTCTCCGGCTCGAGGCTCGACGGTCGGCAGCACCCCGACGGCGCGGTCCGCGAGTACGACGTCGGACTCGACGCGAAGTGGGCCGTGACCCCCCGGCTCGTCCTGGACCTCACCGCCCTCACCGACTTCGCCCAGGTCGAGGTGGACGAGGAGCAGATCAACCTGACCCGGTTCTCCCTCTTCTTTCCCGAGAAGCGGGACTTCTTCCTGGAGAACGACGGCATCTTCACCTTCGCGGACGATGCGGGCCGGACCTTCAGGTCCGGCTCCGGCCCGCAGAACTTCAAGCTCTTCCACTCGCGCAGGATCGGGCTTTCCGAAACCCGCGAGCCCCTGCCGATCGGCGGGGGCGCCCGCCTGTCCGGTCGCATCGGACGCTACGAGATCGGGCTCATGAACATGCAGACGCTGCGCGAGGGCAGCAGCCCGGCGGAGAACTTCGCGGTGGCTCGCGTGCGCCGCAGCGTCCTCACCCGATCGGACGTCGGGCTCATCTTCGTCAACCGCCAGGCGACCGCCGCCGCCGCCGACGGCTACTCGCGGGCGGGCGGAGTGGACGCCAATCTCCGCTTCGACCGGCTGCAGGTGAACGCGTACGCGGCCCTCACCGAAGACCCCGGCCCCGAGGGCGACCGCTCCATCGGGTCCGTGCAGGTGGGGTGGCGCGATCCGGTCTTCGACTTCTCGGTCCTCGGCAAGCACGTGGGCGCGGAGTTCAGACCCGAGGTCGGATTCGTGAGCCGGACGGCCGTGAACCAGTGGTTCGCCTCCGGGGGCGTGCACCTGCAGAGGCCCGTGCCGTGGCTCACGGAGGTGAACCCCTACGTCGACGTGACGGAATACTACTCGGCGGGCGGAGACTTCGAGAGTCGCGAGATCAAGCCGGGCCTGACGGTGATCGGCGGCGACGGAGGCCGCTTCAGCGCCGAGTACTCCCGCCGCCGGGAGCGCCTGGAGGAGACGAGCACGATCCTGGGGATTCCGCTGGCCGCCGGAGACTACGCGTTCGACCTGGTCTCGGTCAGCTACGCCTCCAGCGGCGCGCGCGTCCTGGCCGGCAGCGTCTCGCTCAGCACCGGCGAGTTCTTCGACGGCGACCGTTCGTCGGTGTCCGGGACGCTGACGCTCAGGCCGAACGAGCACCTCCTCCTCGAGGGGAGCGCGCAGAGGAATCGCATCGAGCTGGCCGGGACCCCCATCGACGCCGACCTCTTTCGCGGTCGCATGCAGCTCGGGTACGACACGCGCACCTTCCTGTCGTCGTTCGTGCAGTACAACCGGGTGGCGAAGGAGCTGCTCACGAACGTGCGCTTCAACCTGATCCACGCTCCCCTCAGCGACGTCTTCGTCGTCTTCTCCGAGCGCCGCCGCACCCGGCCCGCCGCAGGCGAGGCCGCCGTCATCGACCGCGGGCTCACGCTCAAGGTGACGCGCCTCGTCCAGTTCTGATCCCGGCCCCACGCGGGACCTTCCGGGGCTCCGCCTGGGCCGGACGGGTCGGTGCTGGCGGGGCGCTCCGCTATCTTCGGAGCTTACCTTCTTCGGGAACTCTGCATGAACTGGGACGCAATCGGCGCGATCGGTGAGCTCGTCGGCGCCGTCGCGGTCGTGATCTCCGTGCTCTACCTCGCGCGGCAGGTGCGAAATCAGGTTCGCGAGACCCAGCTCGACGCCATCCACGAGGTTTCGGTCGGATTCCGCGAAGGGATCGCGGCGACGTTCATGGACGCCCAGCTCTCGGATCTCTTCGCGCGGGGCAAGGACGATCCCGACGTGCTCAACCAGGCGGAGCGGATTCAGTTCATCGCGTTCATCCAGCGCAACTACCGGGTCTGGGAGGACGCCTTCTACCAGCGGCGGGATGGAAGGCTCGACGAGCCGCTGTGGTGCTCGATGGAGCGACAGTACGCGGCGCTTCTCAACTGGCCCGGAGTCCAGTGGGTCTGGAGCGTCCGACGCGACTTCTTCACCCCGGACTTCCGCGATTACGTCGATTCCGTGGAGCCCGGGCCGCACCCCCTGTAGCCGGGGAGCGAGGCCGGTCGGCGCCGGTCCGGGCTCCGCGGGGGCCTCGTCCGGCCAGGCGGAGCGTGTGCCCGTGCGGCTGCCGGTCGTCGAAGCCGTCGCCCCTCGCCCTCCGCCATCCTCTCATCCCCCGCCACCCGTCGGCTCGAGCGGTGGGATCCACTCCGGTTGCGGATCGAGCGGCAGGAGCATGCGGCCTCGCAGGGCCGGGTGGTCGGGCGCGATCTTGGTCGCTCGAAACACGCCGTAGGGCCAGTTGCGGGCCGCACCCCCGAGAGCGCCGTCGACGTCGACCGAGCCCGAGGTCGGCGAGCGGTACTCCCACACGATGTCCCCGTCGGGGGTGACCTCGAAGAAGCGGCCCGGCCCACCGGAGGTGATCAGGGTGTTGCCGTCGGAGAGCCGGTGCGCGCCCGAGATGAAGGGGCTGTGGAAGCTGTCGGGGTCCGGAGAGGCGACGTAGCGCCACGCCGGCTCGAGCGGGCCGATGGGCCCCTCGGCCGGGATCACGTAGCTGCCGTCGGCCGCGGTCGGGGGCGCCAGCTCGAAGATCTCGGAGTGCATCCCGTCTTCACCGGCCACGTTGTTGGCGTAGAGCAGGAGGTTGCCGGCACCCGGCATCCCCTCCGGAATCCAGCGGACGTCGTGCTGACGGCTACGCTCCAGCCCGGGCACCTGCTCGCGGCCGTAGGCTTGCGGCCGTCCCCAGCGGTACAGCAGGTCCCCGCCCTTGCCCCACCGCCCGCCCGAGCGGCTCGCCGCCTCCTCGGTGGTGGTGCTGTGGTCGATGATCCAGATCTCGCTGAAGGCATGCACGCTGAGCGCGATCTGGTCGAGCTCCGCGTTGTACGCGATGGCGTTGGAGTGCATCAGGTCCGAGGTCGGGCTCCACTCGTCGTCGTCCGAAGGCACGTATCCGATCCGCCGGAACTCCGCGATCCGCTCGTCGGTGACGGCCTCCGGAAGCGAACGGTCTCCTCCGTTCACGTCGATCCGCTCCGGGTGCTCGGACGGGTCTCCGTAGTTCGGCAGCGAGGGGTCGGTGTCCTGGATCAGGTGATCCCAGGCGTGCCACTGCCAGACGACCCGCGCGCCGTACGGCCCGTCCCGCTCGATCTCCAGGATCATGTCGGGCCACAGGCCCTGCTCGGGCGTCCACTCCGGGGCCGAGCCGGCGGTGCGGGCTTCGCCCAGCGATTTCGACTCCCACGCGATCGCGAGGATGTTGCCGTTGGGCATGACCTTGAAGTCGTGGTGCAGGAGCGCGCGTTCGTCGGCCAGGACCCACGACCACACGAGCTCCCCGTCCCAGGTCCGCTCCTCCAGGCGGCCACCCTGGCCTCCGGCGCTGAAGACCGGTGGGTTGGGCAGCCTGGAGCCGCGGATCAGGTTGCCGTTGTCCAGCAGATACACGCTGCCGGCCGGAGCGTATCGGCTCTCCCAGGTATGGACCACCGCGCCCGAGGCGGACTCCAGCAGATAGGTCGTGGATCCGATCAGGGAGGAGAAGTACACGTAGCCGTCGGCGGCGGCCGGGGTGGACGAGAGCAGGCCTCGGGGCATGTCCCGAGCCGTCTCCCGGGCGGACGCGGCCTCCTGGCCCGCGGCGGCCGCCCCGGGCAGGAGCATGCCGGTCGAGACCGTCGTGCACAGAAGCGTGGACAGGATGCGGCTGCGGCTCATGTGACCTCCTGGGCGGTGCCGCAGAGTGGGCCCTGGGTGCGGCTCGCGCCAGCGCTACGGGCGACATTCCACGACCCGGGCGATGCCTCGGGCGGGCGTCGTCGACCGCGTGTCGGACGGCGTGGGGCCCGTCCCCGGGCATGGTCACGCGGCGTGGTCGCACGAGCGGGTGGCTGCGGTCCGCCTCGCCCGGTTATGGTACGGGACCGTAGACGAGAGCGAGTCGGATTCCAGCGGGGGAGGTGTGGGACGATGAAGAGCATCGTTGCGTTCGCGTGCATGGTGGGGTTCGCGCTGCCGCTTCAGGCGCAGGAGCCGACCCGTGAGGCCGGGCAGGAGGAAGAGCAGGAGAGCCCCTTCGCCGACTTTGAGAGGTTGGCCGAGGGCGCCGAGCTCCTGGAGGGGTTCTTCGACGTCTACCTGAAGGACGACAAGCTGTACCTNNCCGGCTCGGCAGGGACTTCCTGATGGATTACCGCATCGCGCAGGGCATCGGCGCGCGCGGCCTCTACGGCGGGACCACCACGACGTTCTTCGAGATGGACCTCATGGCCATCGAGAGGAGGGGCGAGACGCTGTACCTGCTCAAGCGACCGCACCGCTTCGGCGCCGAGGAAGACCGGCGCGTGCGGCAGGCGGTGGAGCTGACGATCGGCTCGTCCGTGGTGGAGAGCGCCTCGATCGAGGCCACGCGGCCGGATTCGGCGCTGGTCTTCGACGCCACCGACTGGTTCGTGGGTGACCTGCACGGCTTGAGCGACCGCATGCGCAGCGTGGCCTCGGTGCAGCCGGGCCAGCCGGGCAGCGCCAGCTTCGACCGCAGCCGGAGCTACCTGGAGGACGTGAAGAGCTTCGAGGGCAACACGAACATCAAGGCGAAGCTCACCTTCCGGTCGAGCCGTCCGGTGAGCCTGCCTTCGGTCCCCGATGGCCGCTACATCCCCGTCACGCTTCACTACACGCTCGCGGCGCTGCCCGAGACGCCGATGGAGCGACGCCGGGGGGACGACCGTGTCGGCAACTTCTGGACGGTGCACAAGGACTTCAGCGACGACAGCCAGGGCGATCACTTCGTGCGCATGGTCAACCGCTGGCGCCTGGAGCGGGGCGAGCGCGTGGGTGACGGGTGGCGCCCGGTGACGCCGATCACCTACTACATCGACCATACCGTGCCCGACCGGTACCGGGACGAGTTCCACGCGGGGGTCGAGGCCTGGAACGACGCCTTCGAGGCGGCCGGATGGGTCGACGCGATCCGGGCCGAGGACCTGCCGGAGGGTGCCGATCCCGACGACATCCGCTACGCCACGCTGCGCTGGAACACGTCGGACCAGGTCGGCTACGGGGCCATCGGCCCGTCGAAGGTGGACCCACGCACGGGAGAGATCCTGGACGCGGACATTCTCTTCGAGGCCAACATGATGCTCGGCCGGTACGCGGTCGGTCGACGCCTGGTCGCGCCGGTCACGGCGGCGGAGGCGCTCGAGGCGACCCTGGGCGTCGGCGACTTCGAGCTCGCGCCGGAGGAGGCCAACCAGATGGGCGTGGAGCTGCCGGGCTTCGCGAGCGCGTACGTGGACCAGGGCGCGCTCGCCGGCGCCTACATGCTCGCGCGCGGCCTCATCGCGCCCGACGAGCCGGCTCCCGAGGAGTGGATCAGCGCGTCGGTGAAGTGGGTCGTGATGCACGAGGTCGGGCACACGCTCGGCCTGCAGCACAATTTCCGCTCGTCGGCGAGCACGCCCATGGATCGCATGTACGACGAGGAGTGGACGGCGGAAAACGGCGTGTTCAGCTCCGTCATGGAGTACCCGACCGTCAACCTCAACCCGGACGGGGACACGGGCCTGTACACGAACACCGGAATCGGCTCCTACGACCGGTGGGCGATCAGCTACGCCTACACGCACGAGCAGGCCGACGCCGACGAGATCGCACGCCGGGTCGCGGAGCGCGGGCACCTGTACGGCAACGAGTCCGGTGGACCGGGCGCGCTCGACCCGACCATCAACACCTACGACCTCGGGGGCGACCCCCTGGCCTGGGGCGAGGCTCGCACGGCCATGATCCTCGAGCTGATCGAGGACTTGCCGGGCTACGTGCTCGAAGACAACGACGAGTTCGTGAGCCTGACGAACGCGTACGGGCAGCTCATGAACGAGTACGCGCGCTCGCTCGCGCCGGCCGTGAAGTACCTCGGCGGCGCGTACATGAACCGCGACCACGTGGGTGACGGGCGACTCCCCTTCGAGAGCCCCGGCAAGGATCGGCAGCGCAGGGCCCTCGCCCTGCTCGTCGACCGGCTCTTCACCGAGGGCGTCCTGGAGATCCCCTCCGAGGACCTGCAACGCTTCGGCACGAACGGCTACGCGCACTTCGGCAGCCCGCGCACCTTCAACGGTCGCTACGACTACCCGTTCCTCCAGAACCAGCTCGGCCTCCAGGCGGCCGTCATGAACCAGCTCGTGAACCCCTCGAGGCTTCAGCGGATGCGCACGCTCGAGGAGCGCTTCGGCGAAGGGGCCATGGTCACGATCCCCGAGATGATGAGCTCGGTGACCACCGCCGTGTGGAGCGACCTCGAGAGCGGCGCGATCAGCGCGAACCGTCGCGACCTGCAGCGCGCCTACCTGGACGCGATGACCCGCCTGATCGTGGATCCGGCGAACGGCACTCCCGCCGACGCGCGCGCCGTCGCGCGGTGGCAGCTCCAGGGGCTCGGCGAGCGCATGGAGGGGGTCGCGGGGCGCGACGACTACACGTCCGCGCACCTCAGCGAGTCGTTGGCCCGAATCGAGAAGGCGCTGACGGCGGGGCTGGAGGCGGAGGGCGGCTGATCACCCGATCCCGCGGCCCGGGACCGACCGTCACCGACCTGCGCCTCGGTCAGCCCCCGAGGGCCTCGAGGCGTGCCTCTGCCGCCTGCCGGCGCGGCGCCAGCTCGGCATCGGCGTCGGCCCAGAGCTCCACGAGTCGTCGGCTCGCGTCACGCGCCGTGGCCGTGTCCCCGACCTGCTCCGATACTCGGGCGAGGCGCTCGAGCACGTCGGGCAGGTTGAGTGGGAACCAGCGCGTCTCGGTCATCGCGATCTCGGAGGTGGAGCGAAGGTAGACGTCCTTGGCCTCGACGAGCCGCCCGGCGGCCTCGAGGGTGCGGCCACGCTCCCACCACCCCCAGCAGTGTCGGGCCTCGCAGCCCAACGTGCGCTGGACCCGGTCGATCGCATCGAGGGAGCGCTCCCAGTCTCCGGTCACGTATCCGATGCCCCACTCCATCAGCGCGTATCCCATCCGACGCTCCCGGCCCCTCGCGGAAGGCGGAAACGCGGCCTCGTATGCGGCGAGCACCGAGTGGGCGCGCTCCGAGCTTCCGGCCAGCGCGAGCGTCGCCACTACGGCCGCGTCGGCCCATCCATCCGCCGACAGGCGTCCCGCCTCCGCCAGCTCGAACACGCGGTCGAATAGCCCTTCGACCGCATCGGTCCGTCCCCCGAGGATCGCAAGGGCGTGCGCCCACTGCGAGAGCGCCTCGACCGCCCACGACTGCTGGCCCGAGGCTTCGGCGAGGCGCACCGCCTCGTCGATGTGCTCGCGGGCCTCCGCCAGTCGTCCCAGGCCGAAGTCTTCGGAGGCGAGTTGCATCGCCATGAACGCCGTTCGCCCGGCGGACGTCTCACCCAGCTCCCTTGCTGCGAGGCGCGCGTCGTGCGCCTCGCGGAACCGACCCTGCATCGTGAGGAGGTCCGCCCGTCGGTCGTGCGCCACCGGGTTGTCGGGGTAGCGGGCGATCATCCGCTCTGCCATCGCGCTCGCGTCGTCGGCGCGGCCGACCGCCGAGTAGCGCTCGACGAGGTTCGCGTGGGCGCCGAAGGTGGCGCCCGGGCCATCGACGGCGCGCTCCAGCAACTCGATCGAACGCTCGACGGCCGTTCCCGGTAGTCCGATGGCGAGATTGTTCAGGGCCGTCGGCTCGTCGGGGTTCGCGTCCAGCACGCGCTCGTACGCCTGGAGCGACCGCTGCTCGTCCGACTCCGCGTAGGTGAAGTAATAGGCTTCGGCGAGCCAGCGCTCCGTCTCGGTCATGCGGTCCCGCAGCTCGAACGCCCGGCGGACGGCGTGGTCGGCACGCTGCGGATCGCCGGACGAGTTCCGAAGCACGACCCCCAGCTTGCGCCAGGCCATGCCGAAGTCCGCGTCGAGCTCCAGAGCCGCCTCGAGGAGCGCGATCGCTTCCTGCTCCCGGCCCCGACCGTGCAGCGCGACGGCCTCGGTATACGCTTCGAGCGCCTCCAGTGACGACGTCGTGACGGCTTCCAGGGACTCGCCTCTGCGGATCGCGCGCAGCGACTCGCCCGCCTTCTCGCGGATGCGCTCCGAGAGCTTGTCGATCGACGCGAGGATGTCGGCCTCGGCCTCCGCCGTCTCGCGGAAGGCGGCCAGCACGTCCCCGGACTGCGCCTCCACGAGGGAAGCCGTGAGCACGTATCCGCCGCCGAGTGCCCCGATCTCGCCGTGGATGAGCGCCTTGATGCCGTCGCGCATCGCGATCTCGCGACCCACCTGAGCGGTGACCGGAGCGTCGGCGGACAGGCCCATGCGCCGCTTGGCTTCGGCGACGTAGCTCTCCGGCACCACGGACAGCGCGGAAGACTCGACCAGGTCCACCCTGAGCGCCTCGGTCACGAGCCGCCCGATCCCCGGATCACCGGTCGTGGTCGTGAAGTCCGCCAGGACGACGGGCTCGCGCTCCTCGAAGACGCCCTGCGCCTCGAGGGAGCCCAGCGGGCCGAGCCCCGTCGACCACATCACGAAGTAGGCGAAGATCGACATGCCGAGCAGCGTGAACGCCCCCAGCCCACCGAAAAGGGCGTTTCGCCACGTGAAGAGGCGGGCGCGGGCGCGGGGCCGCGTCGACGGCCGGTCAAGCGACCCGGTCCCGGCCGCGAGGGTGGCCGGCGGCTCCTCGGGCGTCGCGGGCGCATCGGGCGGCGGGGCGACGCCCGGCATCCCCTCCTGGACGAACGCGGTCGCGACGCACATCGGCAGCCCGAGCAGGAGCAGCACGAGGGCCATCGTCGGCGTCCAGTCGGGCAGTCCCGCCGTCTCGGTCAGGAGCTCGACGACCTGAAGCACGCCCCACGATGCGGCCAGGAAGATGCCGAGCACCTGCCACAGTGAGCGTCGGTGCACCTCACGCACGAATTGCTTGAGGTCGCTCATCGGGGCGGGGCCGACGTGGCAAGGGCCGGCGGACGCCAGACCCTGCGAAGGGCCCGCATCCTTCGGATGCGCGGAGCGGTGGGAGGCATGGTGGCAAATCTACCGGCCGCAGCGGAGCGTCGAAAGCTCCGAGCCTGGGGGGTGGCGAGTGCGGGGATCGCGGAGCGGGAGCTTTCGGCCGACGACGTCCGCGACCGCTTCTCCTACCCTCCTCGGACCGCGGTGGCCCGCATCTCGACGTAGCCGTCATCGTCCGTGACGAGGCGTACGTAGAGGGGCAGGGGGAGGGCATCGTCGTAGCAGGTGTCGATCCTGACCTCGCCGTCCTCCCGCATGACCGCGCGTACGCCGCTCGAGCCCGCGTAGCTGCAACGCTCGGTGACCTCGAACGACACGTTGCCCATGGTCCAGGAGTTGCCCACGGTCCAGGCCTGCCCCATGAACATCGTCCACGTGGGCGCGTAGAGCGCCGCCGCCACGGGGGCCAGCGTGAAGCAGCTCATCATCATCTGTCCGCTGACCGCCGGGCCCGGCGCCACCGAGCTCGTCGTGTTGCACGCGTTCTCGCCCACCTGCGCTTCGACCCTGAGCTGGACCTGGCCGCCGCTCGCCTCCGCGACCGAGACTTCATAGAAGCCCTGCGACAGCTCGCCGTTCTCCTGGTACGTGACGTCGAAGCGCATCATCTGACCCGCCCGAAACTGATACAGGTTCTCGACGCCGGTCTGCCCGAACGCGAGAACGGGAGTGAGCGCGGTCGCCGTGGGCGTTACGGTCACGGCGAAGAACAGGCCGACGCAGGTTCGAGGTAGCATGTGTCGCACACTCCGGACGAGGGTTGCAGGGCCCGCTGCGGTGCAGCGCCTCCGGTACGCGCGGCTTCCGGCGCTCCTCCGCATCGGCAAGGTACGCGGCGGCCTCTCTCCCGCGCCAACCGAGCTCCGGCCCGCCGGCGTCCGGGGGCGCGCAGGGCGTGACGGGCGGAGGCCGACGAGGCCCGCCGACGGGGCCTTGCAGCCGCTCCCCGGCGCGCCGCATGTTCACCGGATGCCGAGTTCGAACTCCCGCCGGGCCTTCGGCCGGCCTTCCGGTCGTGCCCGGGCTCCGGCCCTGCTGCTGGCCGCGTCCTGCGCGCTCTTCGCAGCGATCGGCCCCCGTGAGGTCGCGGCCCAGCCGGCTCCCCCTGCCGTCCGGAGCTGGGATCCCGCCGCGGCGGCCGCGTACCTCGACCAACGCATCGCGTGGTGGATGAGCTGGCCGAACGCGGCCCGCGACCACGATACGGCGTGCATCTCGTGCCACACGTCCCTGCCCTATGCCCTGGCCCGGCCTTCGCTACGGGCCGCCCTGGGCGAGCGCGTCCCAGCCGCGTCCGAGACCGCGCTGGTGGAGGGCGTCCGCAAGCGCGTTGCGCTCTGGAACGAGGTCGAGCCCTACTACCCCGACCAGACCGTCGGCCTGCCCAAGACGAGCGAATCCAGAGGGACCGAGGCCGTGCTCAACGCCCTCGTCCTCGCGGACCGGGACCGGGAGACGGGCCAGCTCTCCGACGGCACCGGCAAGGCGCTCGCCAACCTCTGGGCGCTCCAATTCACACGCCGGGAGGGCACCGGCGGGTGGGCGTGGCTCCACTTCGGCCTGGCCCCCTGGGAGTCCGACGGCGCCGAGTATTTCGGGGCTGCTCTGGCGGCAGTCGCCGTGGGGATCGCACCGGGCGGCTATGCGGAGCGCGAGGGGCCGCAGGATCGAATCGACCTGCTGCGCGCCTACCTGCTCGCCGACTGGAGGAGCCGGCCGGTGTTCGACCGCCTCATGCTGGCCTGGGCCGGCGCGGAGCTCGCAGAGCTCCTCACCCCGGAGGAGACCGGTTCGATCGTGACCGAACTCGGACGGCTCCAGAACGCGGACGGCGGCTGGAGCCTGTCCTCGCTTCGTGAGTGGCCGCGGGAAGACGGCTCTCCGCAGGACCCGTCGAGCGACGGCTATGCGACAGGCCTGGTCGCCTACGTGCTTCAGCGGACGGGCGGGGCGCAGGGCGAGCCCGGCCTCGGCCGTGCGCTCGACTGGCTCGTCCGGCACCAGGATCCGATCACCGGCGGCTGGTGGACGCCGTCGCTGAACGAGGATCGGGATCCGGAGTCCGACCGTGGACGGTTCATGTCGGACGCGGCGACGGCCTTCGCCGTGCTGGCCCTGACCGAGGCGGAACGAGGCCGCTGAGCCCCGGCGGCGGACCGAGATCGGGGAGCTCGAGTCCCTCCTGCCCCGCGATCTTGTCGGCAGTGCCACGGCGTTCGGCGACGCTCCCGCGGATTCACACCTCACCACGGGGACCGCGTCGACCGCAGCTCGGAGCGCTGCCGGGACCCCCGGTCGAGCCTGGAGACGCGACGCCTCGAGCCGGACGTTGGAGGTCAAGCCCGTCGAGGGAGACTCGCGTTACATTCCGCCATGATTTCCGTCCCGACCCACTTCGAGCAGATGGGCGGTGCCGAGGGCATCCGCGCGCTGGTAGACCGTTTCTACGACCTCATGGACTCGGCGCCGGAAGCGGAGGGGATCCGCGCGCTCCATCCGCCGTCCCTCGACATGGCCAGGACGAAGCTCTACTGCTTCCTCGTCGGTTGGACGGGTGGCCCGCCGCTGTACGTCCAGCGTTACGGCCACCCGATGCTCCGAGCGCGCCACCTCCCCTTCCCGATCGGTGAGGCCGAGCGCGACGCGTGGACCTGGTGCATGGGTCGCGCCCTCGACGAGCAGGAGATGCCCCAGGAGTTGCGGGACCACCTGAAGGAGCGCTTCCGGGCCGTGGCGGATCACATGCGCAACCTGCCCGGGCGCTAGCCCCGTCGAGCCAGCTGCTCCGGGCCATTCACGGCAGCTCGGCAGGAGACCTTCGTAACGGAGGACCTCGCTCGGAGGCGCGGCTCCTCGCACGACGCGAAGAGGATCGGGGCGGGGAGCCCCCCACCTCCGGCCACCGTCGCGACGTGCCCGTTTCGAGGTCGGCTACGAGACCCTGGAGTACGTCGCGTCGGGCGCACGATCGCCGAGCCATGTGACGAACCTGAAGAACGTCACGCCCGTGACGAACACGAGGGCCGTGAAGATCCAGAGTCCGGCACCCATGGGCAGGATCACAACGGCTGCCACGAATTGCACCCCGATGGAGAGGTAGAGGAATCGGGCTACGAAAAGGCGCGACCGGTCCCGAATGAAGCGGGCTCCCAACGGTGCTCCGAGCACGACGATGGGAACCGAGACCCACCAATACTCCCATGCTCGAGGTGCCATGGGGGCCGTGATCCACTCGCGCCACACCACCGCGGCCAGTGAATTGGACGCCATGAGCACGACCGAGGTCGGCGTGGCCACCCGCTCATCGATGCGGAACGCGAGCACCAGGACGGAAAACGTCAGGATGTCGAGGCCGCTTCCCGTGATGCCGCTGATGCTCCCGCCGACGACCCCGATGCCGGCCAGGGCCAGCGCGTGGAAGCGACCGAAGCCCGCGATCCGGGCCTGCACCTCCCGGCCGGCATTCGTGTTGATCCAATAGAGGGCCATCCCGAAGCTCAACCACACGCTCACGAAGAAGAGCTTCGTGGGCGTCGGGGCGAGGAGCGGGGCGATCCACTCCATTCCCAGCACGACCCCGACGGCGCCCCCGGCCCCCGCCCACACGATGGCCCGCGTCTCGACCGGAATCCGCAGGGCGAGGATCGTCACCGAGGCCGCCGTCATGCCCACGGACTGGATGAGAAGCGAAAAGTCCCGGGCCACGACGGGCGGGACGCCCAGCCCCAACGTCATGACGGGAAAGGCCACGGCGCCACCGCCCTCGGAGGTTGCCCCGGCGATGAAGGATCCGGCGGCCATCGTGAGCGACATCGGCCAGCCGCTGGCGAAGAGGTGCCAGGCCTCGCGACTCACCATGGACGCGAGCCAGATCATCCAGACGATCGCACAGACCCAGGGTATGGGGTGCCTCGTCCAGCGGACGGACCGTGCGCCGTGCTCGGACAAGGCGCGTTCTGCTCGGGCTCTTTCCTCCGATGATGACCTCGGCACGACGACCCTCCGTGAGAAACGCCCCCTGTCCGCCTGCTTGCCTCCGAGCGCCGCCCCGGGGTTCGGCTACAGTCTATCCACGGGGGCACTCACCAGGAACCGAATGCATTCCTTGCATACCGAATTCCGTTGCTCCTATCGTCCAAAAGGAAGCATCGAGGCGCGATCCTCGCCCCTACGCTCCCCCCCGATCCCAGCGGCGTCCTCATGCGAGACGTGCTCCGGTGAGCTCAACCGACGTCATCCTCGATTGGATACGAACGAACTGCCTTGCGAGCGATGCTTCCGGGCTCGGGCCCGACTCGAAGCTCCTCGAGACCGGCCTGCTCGATTCCCTTCACGTGGTCCAGGTCGTGGCGTTCGTAGAAGACCGCTACGGGGTCGCGATCGACCTCGAGGACCTCACTCCGGAGAATTTCGAGACGGCTCGGCAGATCGGGTCTTTGGCCGACCGCCTTCGGGCCGGGCCCGCGAGGTAGTGACTCGCGCTCCCGTTGCGGTCTCGGTTGTGATCGCGACCCGGAACCGCCCAGAATCCGTGGCGGCCGCGGTCCGGTCGGTCCTCGAGACGAGCGGTCCGGCCTTCGAGCTGCTCGTTGCCGATCAGAGCTCGGATGGCGCGACCGAGGACCGGTTGAAGGAGTTCGCCGCTGACCACCGCGTCGTTCACGTGGCGCTGGGCCCTCGGCCCGGTCTATCCCGGGCTCGCAACGATGTGATCGCCCGAGCCAGGGGCGAGATCATCGCGATCACTGATGACGACTGCGAGGTGGCGCCCGATTGGCTCGACGCCATCACACGGGCCTTCACCCGTGAGCCGGGACTCGGGGTCCTCTTCGGGAACGTGGGAACGTCGGAATTCGACACGACGTCCGGGTTCATTCCGGCATGTTCCGTCCGGGAGTGGCGGTTGGCCCGAAGCCCCTGGCGGGGGCATCGGGTGGACGGCATGGGGGCCTGCATGGCCCTCCGGCGCGCCTGCTGGGAGGACCTGAGAGGGTTCGACGAGTTCTTCGGCCTCGGCGCCCGTCTGCGGGCCGCCGAAGAGGGCGACGTCGCCATCCGGGCCCTGGAGCGCGGGTGGGCCGTGGCGCAGGCCCCCGAGGTCCACGTGGTCCACCACGGGTTCCGAGACTGGTCTGCGGGAGCCGGCGTGATCGAAGGCTACTGGTTCGGCGCCGGCGCGGCCCGGACGAAGGCGCTGCGCATGCGCTGGTCCACCGGGCTCTGGGGCCTGGCCGCTTTGCTCGGGCGGTGGGTCTTCGAGCCCTCCCCCGTGGCCTCCTCCATCGGTCCTCGACTTCGTCGGTTCCAGCAGTTCCGCGCCTTCGTCGCCGGGTCCCTGACCGCTCTGGCCCTTCCCCTCGACCGTGACTCGGGCCACTTCCGACCGACGGCCGATCGTGGGTCGCTCGCCCGGGGGGAGCCCGCGCATCATCCTGCGGTCGGCTGCGATCCGCGTTGAGCACGCTGTCGTCGGTCCTCGACCGGCTGGCGTTCCGTCTGAAGACCGGCTGGCCCTCGCCCCCACGGGCTCCGGGGGTCGGCCGCGGCCCCGACTTCCTGGGCATCGGGGCCCAGAAGGCCGGCACCACCTGGCTCCACGAGTGCCTTCGCCGTCACCCCGAGGTCTATCTCCCCCCGGAGAAGGAGCTGCACTACTTCGATGAGCGGCAGTACCGGAGCTTCCGGTCCTATGCGAGCCGGTTTCGGCCGGCGGGGCCCCGCCTCCGGGGCGAGATCACACCGGCCTACGGCATCCTGCCCGCGCATCGTGTCGCGCTCGTTCATCGATTGCTCCCGGACCTGAAGCTGATCCTGCTGCTTCGAGATCCGGTCCAGCGGTCCTGGTCGCAGGCCCTCATGGAGCTGGCCGACCTTCCGGGAAGGTCGCCGGAGAGCATCTCGGTGGACGAATGGATCCGCTTTCTGGGGTCTCCGGCGTGCCGGGCCCGAAGCGACTACGAGTCGATGCTCACCCGATGGACCGCGCACTTCGGCGAGGACCGCATGTTCGTGGGCTTCCACGACCATGTCGCGTCGCGCCCCAGGGACCTGCTGAGCGACATCTTCGACTTCCTCGGGGTCGCTCCGCCTGCGGATTGGTCCGCCTACCCGACGGAAGCGCGTGTTCAACCCGCCGGCGTCCGGGGTCGCCGGTATGAGCCCCGTCCGCCCATGCCCTCTCCCGTTCGCGACTGGCTCGTGTCGACCTGGTCGGGCCCCATCGCCCGCCTCGCTCTGCGGTTCCCGGACCCGGTGTCATCGTGGGGCGCATGAGTGTGAGCCCCATCCTGGTCACGGGGATGCATCGGTCCGGCACCACGCTGCTGACTCGCCATCTGATCCGCTCGGGCGTGTTCATGGGGGCGTTCCGGGAGCACAACGAGGAGGCCCGATTCTTCCTGAGCCTGAACCGGCGCCTCCTGCGTGGCGCGGGCGCGCGCTGGGATCGGCCTGCGCCTCTTTCGATCTCCTTGGCGGACCGACGAGAGCTCGGCCGGGCGGTCGAGGCCTGTTCCGGTGCCTGGCGGTCGTGGCGGGCCCTGCGCTACACGGGACTCGGGCGCCGTAGGCACATCCTGGAAGGGCACTGGGGGTTCAAGGATCCGCGCACCGTCTTCACTGCTGCCGTCTGGCTCGGGGTCTTCCCCGACGCACGCATCGTCATGCTCTTTCGCAACGGGGTCGACGTGGCGGTCAGCCTCAGACGGCGAGAGCTGAATCCCCCCCGTTTTCACAGGATCGCCCGCGACGGGTCCGTGCGCTGCCGGGAGCTCGACGGTGGGTTCGCTCTGTGGTGCGAGTACGTCGAGGCGGGGATGGCCCTCCTGGACTCGCTTCCCGAGGGCCGGGGGGTGCCCGTGCGGTATGAGGATTATGTTGCCGATCCCGGTGGCGTCCTGGGCAGCGTCCTGCGCCGTCTCGGCGTGGACGGACCCCATGAGGGCACGCTCGAGACGAAGGTCGCCGACACGAGGGCGCCCGGGGCCGGAGGGGTCGCTCCCTCCGCGGGCGACGTGGAGAAGCTCTCGAAGAGGGCCGCGCGGCATCCCCTCATGCAGCGGCTCGGCTACGGCTCCGTCGAGCCGTCCGGGCTGTCGACGCGTCCCGAGCGGAAGAGGGGTCCATGAAGGTGGACGTCGTCCTTCCCCTCTTCCAGCCGGGGGAGACGTGGCTTCGAGAAGCCGTGGACAGCGTGCGGGCCCAGACCCATCGCGACTGGAGCCTCTTTCTCATCGATGATGCCTCGGACGATCGCCGCACGGAGCGAATGGCCGGGGAGTACGCCGACGCGGACGACCGAATCCGCTTCCTCCGGACGCGACGCCGGCTCGGCCCGGGGCAGGCCCGCATGTTCGCCCTGGCGCGCGGCGAGGGGCAGGCCATCGCGTTCATCGACCAGGATGACCGTTGGAAGCCCCGGAAGCTCGAGGCTCAGATCACCCGACTCGCCGCCGAGCCCACCACGCACGCGGTCCTCACCGGCGTCGACCACATCGACGACTCGGGCCGGATCATCGGGCGGGAGGGCTCGGGCGGGGCAACGGACTCGCCGCGCTGGGACTCGGCCGGCACGGAGGCGTCACGCCTCAAGAGGCTGGTCTTCCTGCGGCACGACGGCATCCATCTCGTGAGCGCGCTGATTCGCCGCGACGCGTTCGACGCGGTCGGTGGCTTCTGGCCGGGGCTCCAGTCGGGGGAGGACTCCGAGTTCTGGGTCCGTTTCGTGGGGGCCGGGTATCGCTTCGTCCGCGTCCCGCATGCGCTGATCGAGCGCCGGGTCCATGCGGGCAATACGTCGAGAAGCGCGTCGTGGCGCGCCGGCCACTGGGAAGCCCTGGAGAAGATCCTCCGTGAACATCCCGACCTGACGCCCGTCGAAGGAGCCAGGAGGCGGAACCTGCTCTGCGAGGAGGCCATGAACCAGCTGATGGCGGGCGAGGGACCGGCGTGCCGCCGGACGGCGGCCCGTATGCTCCGCCTCTCGGCCTTCGATTACCGCGGCTGGGCCCTGCTCGGCCTCAGCTTCGTCCCGTCCCTGGGGGCCACCGTGGTAGAGCCCCGTCTCCGCTGACCTGATGCACGACGCCGTCGATCTCCCCCGGAGCCGGGTCCTGGCGCGAAAGCCACTGCCGCGCCTGCTGCGGCGGTGGTTCTGGAGCAAGAAGCGCCAGCTGTGGAGGGAATTCCCGGGTCGCCTGGGTCACGATCTGCGTTGGCTGATGGCGAGCTCGGGCCGGAGGCGCCGTTGGGTCGGTGCGCTCGACGACCTGCATCCGGCCTGGCTCTTCCTCGTCGGGCTCAACAACTCCGGAACGACCCTCTTGTCGGGTCTGCTGGCCCGCTTTCCCACGATCGCGGCGATTCCCGCCGAAGGTCAGAAGCTCAGCTTCGGACTACCCCGTCCCGGGGAATTCGGGGTCTCACGCGTCTGGGGAAACACGCTGGATCTCTTCCGGCTCACGGAGGACGACGACTGCGGACCGGGTGAGCGGCTGAAGTACGACTGGAGCTTCCATCTCCCCGAGAGGAGCAGCCTGGCGCTGGTCAAGTGCACGCAATTCTCCGTGCGTACGCCATGGCTGCAGGCGTGCTTTCCGAGCGCCCGGTTCATCGGGATCGTGCGGCACCCGTTCGCGGTCTGCGAGGGCATCCGCCGCCGCACCGGCCACCCCCTGTCGGTGGCGGCGCGCCATTGGCGGATCGCCAACGAGCGGATGCTAGCGGACTTCCAGCGCCTCGACCGTAGGCTCCTCGTGCGCTACGAGGACCTCTGTGAGCGCCCGCAGCAGGCCTTGGAGTCGATGGCCGGCTTCCTTTCGCTCCCGGTCCCGGATCTGGAGGGGGTCCTCGACGTTCCGGTGGAGGCGCCCACGGTGACGGGGCTGGCCGCTCGGGTGGCGAACTTCAACTCCGAGAGCGATGCGCGGCTCTCGGACGACGATCGCGCGCTGGTGAGGGCTGAATCGGCAGACCTGATGCGCCGCCTGGGGTACTCCCCCTCGTCGGCCGTCGCCGACGGAGATCTCTCTTGGTAGGGCGTCGCCCACCCGCTGTGCGGGTCGTGACCGTGCCCGACTTCGCGGGCCCGTCTCGGCGCACCTTCGAGACCCGATCGCTCTTCTTTCTGGCATTCTGGGCCGAGCTGCCTGCCGCCCCGGGGATCGTCCTCCACCTCGCCTGCATCGGGGAGCCTCCCGAAGCGGTCAGAAGGATGGCCGACATGGCGTCGGCGTCGTGGACGGTGCACGAGCCTCTGGGGATCGGGAGTCGAAGGAACCCCAACAAGCTCCGAGGGCTCGAGGGGGCCGGGGCGGACGAGGCCGTCTTGCTCCTGGATACGGACGTGTGGCTCTTGGCGGACCTCACCGGCTGGGAACGGGTGGATGGGGATTTTGCGGTGTCGCCCGCCCTGAAGCCTCGCATTTCCCTCGCCCGATGGGAGTCCCTCTACGGATCCCTGGGCGAGGCCATGCCCTCCGACCGATTCCCGTGCGTACGTCATCGCTTGGGTCGGACGATGAGGTCCCGACACGCCTTCGAAGGTCAGGGGGCCCAGGGCGCGTCCATGGTCCCCTATTACAACAGCGGCGTGCTGTTGGCCCGGCAGCCCGGTCTGCTGCGCGAGGCGTGGGAAGCCGCGCTTCGCGACATCGCCGCCGTGGTCAGCAGCGACGACCCCTTCGTCGTGGCGCTCCTCGGTAGCGACCAGGCGGCTCTCGCGCTGGCCCTGCAGAGGCTCGGCCGTGACGGGGCCGCGATCTCGCTTCTGCCGGATGCGTACCACTGGACGTACCTGCACCTGTCGGCGGGCGAGCCGCTGGCAACGGCTCGGGCTCTGCACGCGCTCGGGTTTCCCGGGCCGGGTCATCCCGAGCCCGCGCGCGCCCCGGACCTCTTCGGACACGACCTCGCCCGCCGGCTTCGCCGGGAAGCCTGGTCGAGCGGCTGGCCACCCGGTCGGGCCGTCCGGGAGTGGGGTCGATGGCGCGGGGCCGCTACCGAGGCGCGGCGCCTGGCGGAAAGGCTCCGACGCCTGTGGGCCGAGGTGATCGAGCCGGTGACGGGCCGGCTCGCCGAGGCAGGGGGCGATACCCGTTGAGGACCGTACTCTTCGTGCGCCGCTTCCTCGAGCGGACAGGGGGACACGTCACCGTGCGCGACTTCTTCCTCCACTCCCTCGAGCACCCGGGCCTCGACCCCTACGTGTACTTCACCCCGGACTCTGTCGACGGAAACGACCTGTGGGCGGGCGTGCCCGACTCCAGGATCGTGAGGGAGCTGCGGCCGGAGCGTTACGATGTCCTGTTCCTCGGCAGCTTCGACCGGGAGTTTCTGGGCGACGCCGATCTGGTCCACCCCTGCGTCCTCAACGCCATCCTCCACGTGCGCCACGCGCGCCACCTTCGCCTCCGGCGCTATCTCCGCCGCCCGGCGCTGCGGATCTGCAACAGCGAAGCCGTTCGGGAAGCTGTCGCTCCCATGGCCAACGGCGTCGTCGGCGTCGTGCCCAACGGAGTCGACACCGAGCTCTTCCACCCCGCCGAGGGGCGTGCCGAGGCGGGTGTGCTCATCCTCGGCCTGAAACGGCCTCGGTTCGCCCGCCGTCTGGCCCGGATGCTGGCCAGGGAGGGGGTGGCCGTGCAGGTGCAAGCCGAGAGCATCCCCCGCCGAGAGTTCGCCGAGCGGCTTCGACGCTGCCGTGTCTTCGTGCCTCTGCCCAATCCCACCGAAGGGTTCTACCGCCCGGCGCTCGAGGGCATGGCCAGCGGGTGCGCCGTGGTTTGTCCCGACGTGGTGGGGAACCGGGACTACTCCCAGCCGGACCGGAACTGCCTGCAGCCGCGCTTCGAGAAGCTGTCGGAGTACCTGGCAGCCGTCCGCTTGCTCCTGGACCGGCCCGATCTCGCCGACCAGCTCCGCGGGGCTGGACGGGAAACGGCGGATCGGTTCACCCTGGAGAACCACCGCCAGCGGTACTACGACTTTCTGGCGGAGCACGTGCTCGCGCCGGAGTCGCATTCCCAGTCCCGAGCCAATCGGAGGTGAGGGTGTCCAGCACCGGAATCCCGGACCGCGCCGACGTCGTCGTGATCGGAGGTGGACCGGCTGGCTCGATGGCTTCGGGCCTTCTCGCACAGAAGGGGATCGACGTCGTGCTCCTGGAGAAGCAGGCCCATCCCCGGGATACGGTGGGGGAGAGCCTGCTGCCCCATTTCTGGCGCTATGCCGACATGCTCGGAGACGCGTCGGCGCGCATCGAGGCGGCTTCGTTCGTGGTCAAGGCGGGAGGTATCGTCAGTTGGAACGATGCGCTCAGGCGAACCCGTTTTCGGGACTTCGGGCACGACCGTCCCGCGCTCCACGTGGACCGGGACCTCTTCGATGAGATTCTGTTGGGCGCTTCGGCCGACGTGGGGACGGCGGTCTTCGAGCGGACGCGGGTCACCGGAGTCGACAACCGGGGCCCGATGCAGGTCGACGTCCACTACGACTCCGACGACCACGGGCTCGGCGTCGTGCGGGCGGCCCAGGTCGTGGACGCCAGTGGCCAGAGCGCCCTGGTGGCCAAGCAATACGGGTTTCGAGAGTTCGACGACGACCTGAAGTTCTCGGCCTTCTGGGGCCGCTTCGAAGGCGGGTCGTACGTGGACTACGGAGGGACGGTGCATCCCTTCGCGCGCCGCTTCGAGACGGCGCCGGTGACGTTCGTCGATGCCCTCGGGGACTGGGGCTGGGTCTGGCACATCGTCTTGCGGGAGCACGTCAGCGTCGGTGTGATCCTCTCGCCCTCCAAGCTGAAGAGCTTCAAGGAGCGGGGGGGCACGCTCGAGGACAAGTTCGAGGCCGAGGTCCGAGCCACGAAGCACACGTCCCGACTTCTCGAGGAAGCCGAGCTTCGCCCCGGCTCGGTGCGGGGCATCCGCAACTACGCGTACAAGCCCGTACAGCTCACCGTGGACGACTGCTATCTGGTGGGCGATGCCGCCGCGTTCGTGGATCCCATCAACTCGGCGGGCGTCACCTTCGGCATGTACGCGGGCGCGCTTGCGGCGCTCTGCATCGGGCGCAGCCTCGGACATCCGGAGCGAGCGGCCAGGTACCAGGAGCTCTTCGCGCATCAGTACCGTCAGCGGTTGGAGGTATTCCGGCTGCTCGCCCTGCCGCCGGACTGCTCGGGCGGAGCCGACGATGCGCGGCTCACCGAGGCGCTGCGCTTCTTCTCGCAGACGGAGAGGCAGCTGGCGCTGACGACCACCGTCCTGACCCAGCGGTCGACGCGCATCGAGCGCCTGCTGAAGGCGGCCGGCACGGAGGTGACCGGGGTGTACGAAGACATCCCCACCCCCGCGGGTCTGGCCTGACGTTGGCCACGATGCCTCCCGGCTCCGGCGGACGGATCAGGCTGGCCGACCTGCCGGATCGGATCGCGAGCTCGCACCCGGATCGGGTTGCGGTGGAGTCGTCGACGGGCGAGCGGCTCACGTACGGCGAGCTGACGAGCGCGGCCGAGCGGATCGGGGCGGCTCTGAGAGACCGGGGGATCGGGCCGGGGGCGCGGGTGGGGCTGTACGCGTCCAAGACGCCCGACACCGTGGCGGCCCTTTTCGGCATCCTCAAGTCGGGGGCGGCCTACGTCGCGATGGATCCCCAAGCGCCACCCTTGCGGATCCGCTTCATCGCCTCGGACTGCGACGTCCGCGCCGTGATCGCCGAGCCGGAGCGGTTGGCACGCCTGAGCCTCGAGGGTCCGGAGCTGCGCCTCGGGGCGCCGGAGGGCGTGGGCGGTCTCGCCCTGGCAACGCGCGACTCCGGACGGGGCGAGGATGCCGAGGCGAGTCGCGACCTCGCCTACCTGCTCTACACATCGGGCTCCACGGGCTCCCCGAAGGGGGTCATGATCACCGAGGCCAATGCGATGAGCTTCGTGGACTGGTGTCGGGAGACCTTCGACGTCGGGGAGACGGACCGCTTCTCCTCGCATGCGCCCTTCCACTTCGACCTGTCGGTCTTCGACCTGTTCGTCTGCTTCCGGTCCGGCGGCACGCTGTTCCTGGTCAACTCGATTCTCGCCCGGCTCCCGACCCACCTCGCGGGCTTCGCGTCCGAGCGGAGGATCACCGTGTGGTACTCCACGCCCTCGGCGCTCACCCTGCTCCACACCAGTGGGGCCCTGCAACGGTACGACCTGAGCTCGATCCACACGGTGCTGTTCGCCGGCGAAGTCTTTCCCCTCAAGCATCTACGAGAGGTGCGGCGCGCACTGCCGGGGGCCCGGATGTTCAACCTCTACGGGCCCACCGAGACGAACGTCTGCACCTGGTTCGAGGTTCCCCGGATCATCGACGAGCACCGGACCGAGCCCTTCCCCATCGGAAAGCCCTGCTCCCACGTCCGCACGGCCGTCCTGGCGGAGAGCGGCTCGCCAGCGGCGCCGGAAGAGGAGGGTGAGCTCCTGGTGACGGGTGCCAGCGTCATGGAGGGCTACTGGAACCGGCCGGAGGCAACCCGGCGCGCCTGGCACGTGGACGTCGACGGGACACGATGGTATCGGACCGGTGACTTCGTGAGGGAGGACGCGGCCGGAGACTACGTCTTCCTGGGTCGTCGTGATCGGATGGTGAAGCGCCGAGGGTACCGGATCGAGTTGGGCGAGGTCGAGGCGATCCTCTATCGTCATCCGAAAGTGGCGGAGGCGGCGGTCATCGCACGAGAGCTCGACGGACAGCCGGTGATCGAGGGATTCGTCGAGTGCGCGAACCTCGCGACGGGGGAGCTGGAGGCCTTCTGCGGCACCCATCTTCCGGCGTACATGATCCCCGACGCCTTCGTCGTCGTGGACACGCTTCCCCGGACGTCGACCGGAAAGACGGACTATCAGAGACTGCAGAGGCTCGGGACCGCTCGGCATGCCCCCACCGCATCGGACGGAGCCGCGGCGCGCGACCCGTGACGGAACGAGCATGGACTTCGATCTGAGCCCGGAGCTCGAGGAGCTCCGAGACGCGGTGGCCGCGTTCTCCGAGCGACACCTCCAGGATGGGCGTGTCGCCCGTGACCGCGACGAGCGGCTCTCGCGAGAGCATTGGCGCCTCTGTGGCGAGATGGGCATTCAGGGAATTCCCTTTCCCGCCGAGTACGGTGGAGGGGGGAGGGACGCCCTGAGCGCCGTGGTGGCCTTGGAGGCGCTCGCTCGTCACAGCGGGGACAACGCCCTCGCCTTCGCCCTGGGTGCGCAGATGTGGAGCGTCCAGATGCCGCTCCTGACCTTCGGGTCGAGTGCCCAGAGGTCCGAGTATCTCCCGCGCCTCTGTACGGGCGAGTGGATCGGCGCGCACGCCATGACCGAGCCCGACTCCGGCTCCGACGCCTTTGCCCTGCGTACCACCGCGCGCAAGGTGGACGGTGAGTACGTTCTGGAGGGGACCAAGACCTTCGTCAGCAACGCGCCCGTGGCCGACCTCTTCGTCGTCTTCGCCACGGTCGATCCGGCGCGGGGCCCGCTGGGAGTCACGGGCTTCGTGCTGGAGCGAGACGACCCCGGCCTCTCCGTGGGGCGGGCGATTCCCAAGATGGGCCTGCGAGCCTCTCCGATGGCCGAGCTCGTCCTCGACGGCTGCCGCGTTCCGGAGGATCGGGTGCTCGGGCGACCGGGCAGGGGCGCCGACATCTTCCTCGACTCCATGGCATGGGAGCGCGCATGCATCCTGGCGGGGACTCTGGGGGGGATGCAGCGTCACCTCGACGGGGCCGCACGATACGCACGGGAGCGAGCTCAGTTCGGCAGGCCGATCGGCGCCAACCAGGCGGTGGCGCATACGCTGGCTGACATGGCGATCCGTCTCGAGGCCGGTCGTCTCCTGCTCCACAAGGCCGTGTGGACCCTTCAGCAGGGGCGCGCGGCCGACACCGTGGCCGCCATGGCCAAGGTGTTCGTGAGCGAAGCCGCGATCCGCTCCGCGCTCGACGCCATCCAGGTCCACGGGGGCTACGGCTACACGATGGAGTACGAGGTGGAGCGGGAGCTGAGAGACGCGGTGGGCGGTACCCTCTACTCCGGAACCTCGGAGATCCAGAGAGACCTGATTGCTCGAGGCCTGGGCCTCCGGGCTGCGGCGCCGACGGCCGGATCGGGCCGGGAGGAGTGAACGGCGGGTCCGGAGGACCGTTCTCCGCGAGGTGGGCTGTTGACCGGGGCCCTGACGCGAGTGTTGCATGGATCCCCGTGCCGGCCGCAACGTTCGTTCACGAGCGGTATGGCGTGCGACACGGGCCGTGCTCGTGGGTCTTGGGGCGCGGTGCTTCCGCGTCGCGGCCCGCGACCTGGATTAGGACATGATTCGAGGCAGGAGACCACGTTGGATCGTTCGAGTCCTGCTGGCGGTGCTGCCCGTCCGCGCCGGGATGCAGCTCGTGCAGTGGCTGGCGGTCTTGTATGTGCGAGTGCCCTGGCTCGCCCGTCGGCATCGGCGGGCGCTGGCCCTGACCCAGGAGTTCGCCGGCCGACCCGTCGACGAGCGAGCACAGCTCCACCGTCGCCTGCTGGCCAACACGCCACACGCTGTCCTCTACACCTGGCGTCGTCTTGCCATCGGTCGTCCACAGGGCCGCAGGGCGAGGGACTGGGTCGAGTTCCACGGCCTCGACCGGCTCGAAGCGGCTCGGAACGCCGAGCGGGGTCTGATTCTCCTGAGCTCCCACTTCGGCGGAGGCAGCCTGGTACCACCGATCCTGGCGGGTTGGCTGGGCCTTGAGTTCACCTCACTGCACGGTCGGGACGGCTACGGCTTCGTCGGGATCGCACCGCCGCAGGGCTTCGAGGCCGTGGAGCTCCGAAACTCGTTCCTCCCCCGCGTCCTGCTGGACTGCATGCGCAAGCTCCAGCGCGGGGAGACGGTCCACCTGGCGGCGGACGGCTACATCGGCAAGAGCGGCCGGGAGCTCGAATTCTGCGGTCGAAGGCGCTTCTTCAATCAGGGCTTCCCGGAGATGGCCGAGGCAAGCGGGGCGGTGATCCTTCCCGTCTTCGCGCCGTTCCGTGAAGACGGTCGACTGCGGATCGAGTTCCTGGAGCCCCTGAATCCAGGACCAGGCGGGCTGGACCGTGCCGAGCGGGCGATGAGGCTCCTCGACGCGTACGTGCGGATCCTGGAGCACCGATGGGCATCCGATCCCGGCAACATCCTCGCGGGACATTTGAACCGCTTCTCGAGGCTCGAGCCGGCGGTGCCGGAGCGACAGCCGGTCGGCTCCTCGCGCTAGCGACGGCGGCGGCGAGCGGCATCCCCGGCGCGCGCAGCCAGGCCCACCAGAGTCGAGCGAGGGTTCCTAGCCGACCGCGAACGATCGGAAGGTCGGGCTGGTCGCCTTCAGGCTCTCGAAGGTCCCGGTTCCGAGCAGGCGCCCGTTCTCCAGCAGGATGATGGAGTCGCAATGCTGGATCGTGCTGAGCCGGTGCGCCACCATGATGATGGTCTTCTTGTCGCGCAAGCCGGCGAGGGAGTCGACGATGGCCCGCTCGGTCTCACCGTCGAGGGCATTGGTCGCCTCGTCGAGGACCAGCACGGCCGGGTCTCGGTAGAGCGCCCGTGCGATCCCGATCCTCTGGCGCTGCCCACCTGACAGCCGCACGCCGCGCTCTCCGACGGTCGTCGCGTATCCGTTCGGCAGCTCGGTCATGATGAAGTCGTGCGCGCTGGCCAACTTCGCGGCCCACTCCAGGGCGGCCGGATCGATGTCGTCGGCCTGCTCACCGAAGGCGATGTTCTCCGCGACCGATCCGTCCATGATGTAGATCTGCTGGGAGACGTAGCCCAGCGATCGCTGCCAGCCGCGGGCGTTCTCGGCGGTCAGGGCCACGCCGTCCACGAGGATCTGACCGGCCGAAGGGTGAAGGAGCCCGATGAGGAGGTCGATGGCCGTCGATTTCCCGGAGCCGGTGCGTCCGACGAAGCCCACCGACGTGCGTGCCCCAATGGAGAAGCTCACGTCTTCCAGGGCGGGCTCCGACGCGCCGGAATAGCAGAAGCGAACGGAATCGAACCGGATCTCCTGATCGGCAACGAGAGAAGGCGTCGACTCCGATGACGGTTGGGCCGGGGGCCGTGCGGCGACGAGATCCTCGTACACGGTATCCACCGCCGACCGGCCGAAGCGGAGCGAGCTGAACCCGGCGTAGACGCTCTGGGCTGCGGGCAGGAGGCGATATCCGGCGAACGTGTAGAGTCCCAGGACCGGTAGTACGGCCCCGAGGTCCTCCCGAGTACCCATCAGGAAGAGGGCCAACAGCAGCACACCGCCGAGGCCCACGGCCTCGATGAGGTAGCGCGGGGCCGCTTGCACCGTGGCTGCCCAGGATTGGTAGGTCGAGAACCGGCGGGCGGGGGCCCGAAATCGCTCCACGTACGCGTCCTCTCGCCCGAGGACCTTGAGATCCTTGACTCCGCCGAATGCCTGGCTCGTTGCGATGTAGCGGAAGCGGTCGGCTCGCACTCGGTCGCGGCCCGTCTTGGTCAGAAGCGGCCGGAACGCAACGTAGACCAGGCCGTACGCCGTGCAGACGGCCGCCGTGGTCACGAGGGCTAGTGTCGGATCCTGCCAAAAGAGGAAGCCCACGAGCACCAGGGCGACGAGACCGTACGCGAGCATGTTCATCCCGGGTCGCAGGACCTTGCCCACCAGCTCGTGGGCCTCCGAGAGGACGCTCTTCGACATCTCCGCGCTGTTGCGGTCCAGAAAGAACTCGTAGGGCTGGCTGAGGTAGGCCTCGAGCAGACGCGCGCCGATGGAGTACTGGCGCATCTGGGTCCAGCGATTGATGGCGTACGTCGTGAGAATCCGGAAGGCCGCCGACAACACCACGACCGCGAAGGCCCCGGCCCCGAGAGCGAACAGGAAGCTGTCAGTGCTCGTGAACGCGCCCTGCTCGTAGGCTCTTGCCAGCCATGGGTTCGATTGAACCAGGTCCGGGTTTCCCAGCACCGCCAGGAAGGGCATGACCGAGGCCACCCCCACTGTCTCCACCAGGGCCAGAAGGAGCATCATGCTCAGGACCGCGGCCCCCGTGCGCAACTCGCTGGGAGAGAGCAGGGCAAGGGTCTTGCGAAGCATCCCGGGCTCCGGGCGTCTCACCTGGGTCTCAACGCTGGCGGGCCGCGCCCCGCCGCGCGGGTCCCAGCGGTCCGGGACCCGGCGACGCAATCGCTTGGACTCGGCCGACAGGGGAGGGCACGGAGGGCGTTCGCATGTCTCAGTCTCAGGCGGTGAGACACGTCGGGCAAGGGACTTCCGGTTCAGTGGACGTCCGCCGCGGTGGGCGAGCTCTCTGCGAATCGTGCAGGGGGTACGGGCCAGGCGGGGCGTAGCACCCCCTTGGGAGCGGCCGCTTGAGCCCTCGGCGCCCGGCTCCCGGGTCCCCGGCGGACCCGTCCCACCCGTGATAGCTTGCCTTGATGCACGACATCGCCGTCGATCTGCTGATCCTGCTCGCCGCCATCTGGCTCGTCGCGGTGACGCTGCGCCCGCTCGGGCTGCCGACCATCATGGGCGAGCTCATCGTGGGCGTTCTGGTCGGCCCGGCCGTTCTCGGTTGGATCGAGCCCAGCGAAGCGATCACGCTCCTCGCCGAGATCGGCATCTTCTTCCTCATGTTCCACGCCGGGGTCGAGACACAGCCCCGGCAGTTCTTCGACGCGCTGAAGCGGTCGCTCGGCGTGGCGGTCGTGGGCGCGCTGGTGCCGTTCGGGGTGAGCTTCGGCGTGGCCACGGCGTTCGGGCTGGATCCGGTGGGCGCGACCTTCGTCGGCCTCACGATGACCGCCACGGCCGTCGTGATCACGCTCAAGACGCTCCGAGATCTCGGGCTCGCCGACACCCGGGTCGCGCGGATCATCGTCGCGAGCTGCGTCATCGACGACCTGCTCACCCTCGTCTTCTTCGGCCTGATCCTCGGGGTGCTCTCGGGGGGCTCCTTCGAGCCTGCGGACGTGGTGCTCACGCTTGCCAAGGTGATCGCCTTCTTCACGCTGGCCTTCGTGCTCGGCCGCTACGTCTATCCGAGCCTGACGCTCCCGTTCCGGTCCGAGGGTGGCAAGGGCTTCACCTTCGTGCTCTTGGTCGCGATCGGTGCCGGCCTGGTGGCGGAAGCGATCGGACTCCACATGATCCTCGGCGCCTACCTGGCGGGGCTCTTCTTCGAGGAGAAGGTTGCCCACCCGAACCTCGTACGTGTCGTGGCCGACCGGTCGTACGGGATCGCGTACTCCTTCCTCGGGCCGATCTTCTTCATCTCCCTGGGCTTCTCGATCACCTTCGACATCAGCGCGTCGGGCCTGGGCCTCCTTGCGGTCCTCACCTCCGCCGTGATCGTCGGGCAGATCGTCAGCGCCGGAGGCATGGCGCTCCGGATGGGCCTTCCCGCGCAGGAAGCGCTGACGGTCGGTGTCGGGATGTGCGGCCGCGCCGAGCTCGCGTTCATCCTCGCCTCGCTCGCGCTCGCGGAAGGAGCCATCACGCCAGCGATCTTCTCCGTGCTGATCTTCACCGCCTTCCTCCTCAACCTCTTCACGCCCTTGGGGCTGAAGGGGTGCTCGGTTCTGCTCGCGGGGCGGGCCGCCCGCCTCGGAGGCGAGGGCGTGGGGATCCTGTGGTCGGACAAGTTCGGGGAATACGGGGCCTCGGAGGCGAACGGCGCCGGTCCACCGACCGTGCTGCCGAACCTCGCGGACGCAGTGGTGCTCTACCGGCACGGCCCGGAGATCGTATCGCTCGTGGGCGAGCTGGAGCGTCGGGGACTCCCCTACCAGATCGTGGAGGAGGACGAGGACGTCGCGCGGCGACTCCACGAACGGGGAAGGAGCGTCGTCCTTGCCAGGATCTCCGAGCAGGAGGTGGACCTGCAGCCGCTGGCGCGGGCACGCTCTCTGGTCCTGAATGGCGACGACGACGACAACGTGCTGCTGTCGCTGGGCGCCCGGGAGGTGGGCTTCGAGGGGCAAATCGTCGCGATGATCGAGGACCCGCGTCGCCGCTCACCCATGTTGTTCGCGGGAGCCGACGTGACCTTCGCCCCGACGCACGTGCTCGCGGCGATGCTGAGCGCTCGGGCGAGCGCGAAGATCGGACCGCGGGTGATGGGGTTTCGGCCTCTGACCCGACTCCTCGAGGTGGCGGAGCTCAGAGTCCACGACGGAAGCCCGCTCGCGCACGCCACGCTCGCGGCCACCCGGCTCCGGACGCGGACCGGGGCCAACATCATCGGACAGTGGCGTGAGGCAGAGCTGCGCGCTGCTCCGGACCCGCACGAGGTCATCCCTCCCGGCACGATCCTCGTCGCAGCGGGGACCCCGGAGAGCATCGAACGGCTCAGCGAGCTGGCACGACCGATCCGCGAGGAGGGCGTGATCGTCGTCGTCGGGTCCGGCGGCGTGGGCCAGAAGCTCGTCGAGATCCTGCGGGCGGTGGGTGAGGAGGTCTGCGTGCTCGACTCCGAGGACCGTCCTGGCGTCGACATCGTCGGAGACGTCACGGACCCCGGGGTGCTCGATCAACTCCCGCTGAGCACCGCGCGCGTGGCGGTGCTCGCCCTCGGCGCCGAGAGTCCCACCGTCTATGCGGCGACGGCGCTCCGGGATCACGCCCCGGAGCTCCCCATCATCGCGGGCGCCAAGCGGGCCGAAAGCGTAGCGCGCATACACCGGGCCGGCGTCGACTTCGCCCTCTCGATCAGTCAGGTCGCCGGCCAGCTCCTGGCCCATCACGTGCTCGGAGAGACCGTCTCGCTCCAGCCGCGCATCAGGCTCGCGCTCGTGAGCGTCGGCCGACTGGAAGGGAAGAACCCGCTGGCGGGACGGATCCGCGAGCGCACCGGTTGCACGGTCGTTGCGCTGAAGCGAGGCGGAACGGTGAGCATGGACTTCCCGCCCGACTTGGCCCTGGCGTCTGACGATGCCCTCTACGTCTGTGGGACCGCCGAAGCGATCTCGCGGTACCGACAGGAGTTTGCGGCGGATCGGCTGTAGCCCGGCCGCCGGCAGGGACGAGAGGAACCGAATCGCGGAGGCGCGGTCGGTGGAGACCCCCGAACCGCCCCCGGTTCGGAGCGCCGCGCGGCTACCCTGCGGACTGCAGCGGGGGGAGCGCCGAGCAGCGCGAGAACTTCATGCCGAAGTCGCGGCCGCTGCGGCCTGTGCGTGCCCCTGTAGAGGTCCGGGAAGTCGGTCACGAGGTCGTCCGACGGACCAGATCGTCCCAGAGCGGCCCGCAGCGCATGTCCCACTTGTGGGGCCGACGCCCGATCGCCCACTGCTGATCGACCGGGATCATCGTGGGGAGGTGCGGATGCGCCGGGCCGGGCATGAGCTCGAGCCCCTTCTGCTTCAGCCTCGTGTTGTGACTTTCCGTGGTGGGCGACCTTGCAGAGCACCGTGCGCTCCAGGAGATCGGCGGCGGTGATGACCTCACCCTTCGCCAGTTCGTTCTCCTCGGTCCACTTCGCGAGGTGCCACGACTTCCGGTTGCCTACCTGCGCGTCGTCGGGAGCAGGAGCACGCGCCCTTCGGACAGCTCGAAGGCGAGCTCGAGACTCAGGCCCAGGACCTGCATCGTGAGCAGGTCCGTCTGCCGGGCATGCGCCACCGGGTTGTCGGGATAGCGGGCAATCATCCGCTCGACCATCGCGCTCGTATCGTCGACGCGGTCGGCGGATCGTGGAACGTGTCGCCGATGCATCGCCGCGTAAATGGCATCAACACGTCGGAAACACTCCCCTAGCTCGGCCTTGGCTGCGCGAGGGCGCTGGGGCTTCCCAGCCCTTGCCGGGACAGAGGCGCGGTCATGACGCGGTACGTGTCCACCGGCGTCTGCGCATAGTAGAGCAGCCACCGTCCGCTTTCGTGATCGAGCATGAGCGTGGCGTGGCTCAAGTCGGGAATCACATACCGTTGGATCGGGCCCTCGAACTCGTTCGGTGCGGCGGGGTCGACCGTGTAGACGTCCAGATGCTTGGAGCCGAGGTGCTCGTCGCCCGACGACGAAGTGGTGACGAGGACCGCGTAGAGCGAGTCGGAGAGGCGTGCCCAACCCGCCGGGCCCCAGGCGTGGACGTTGCGGCCGGAGGAGAGCACGGCGGCAGTGGAGCTGAGCTCGGCCTTGCTCGGACCCCACGCCACGCCCAGCTGCGCCCGCTCGGAAACCCCGTTCGGGACGTAGTACGCATACCACGTCGATCCCTCACGGAAGCCGAGGACCGGGAAGAGCTCGTCACCCGAGCCCCACACGGACGGATCGTCGTGGTCGAGCACCAGACCTTCGTCGACGAAGCCCAGGCCGTCGGAAGAGCTGGCGGCCCGGGCGTCGGCGCTCACCAGCGTCGGGGCGGTGGCGGTGTTGGCCCCGTAGTAGATGTGGACCGTGCCTTCGGGATCGACCCAGGCGCCCCCGGAGGCAGCGCCCTCCTCCACGTCGTTGGTGGGCAGCCAGGTGAGCACGGGGTTGGCCTCGTGCTTCACGAAGTCGATGCCGTTGGTGCTGGTGGCGACGCCGATGGCGCGATGGGAGACGGTGCCCTCCGCATCGTCGAAGCCGTCGGAGCCCTGGTAGTAGAACAGGTAGGTGCCATTGCGCTTGACGACGGTCGTCGCGAACCCGCCCCAGAGATGGAGGTCCCAGTCGCCCGGACCGCCGGCTGTCACGATGGTACCGTGATCGGTCCACTCATCCTGGGAGGGGATGCGAGGTACGCGGTCGGCGTCGACCTCGAGGTCGCCATCGATGGGAGCAGCGAGCTCCTCGGGGGCACACCCGGCGCCCAGGACCGAGATCAGGAAAAGACTTGCCAGGGCGGAAACCGCGGGATGACGAAAGCAGTGCATTTGGGTGGCTCCCAACGTGGTCGAGCTCGAGAGAGCTCGAGGGTGCGGTGGCGTAAGATGCATGTGGCGGGGGAGTGCGTGGAAGCGAGCGCTTCGGGCCCGACCGCACTGCATGCTNNCCGCGGGATGACTGGACCAGCGCATGGATGGGTGGCTCCCAAGATGGTCGAACCCGAGAGAGCTCGAAGGTGGGGCGGCGTAGGATGCGTGTGACGGGGAGTGCGAGCAGGCGATCGCTTCGAGCCCCACGGCACTGCACGCTGTGTGCCAGTGTTCGACCTGCAGGTGCCGGCCGGGCGGGCCGAGGGCACCGGACCGCTGGGCGTGCCTGCCCCACGGAGGGGCGTGCTCGGCCGCGGGCCGGTCCCCGTAGGGTGCGAGGGCAGGGCAGGAAGACCTCGGAGGCCCCTATCCCCCGTCTTGGCCCGGCTTGTCCCCGGCGTCGGGCACGATCAGGTCGACGTACAGCTCGGACTCGTCCTCGGGCTTCAGGAAGGGACCCCAGTCCACTCCTGGTGGCGAGGGCTGGTCGGCCCTCAGGATCTTGCCGGCGGTTCGCTGCTTGAGATCCGCGAACATCGGACCGAACGGCATCACCCATCGATGGGGCCGACGTCGCAGGGCCCAGGCCTCGTCGACGGGGATCATCGCCGAGAGATGGGGGTGCGCGCGGCTGGTCATGAGCTCGAGGCCGAGCTTCTTGAGCGTCGCGTTGTGGCTCCCGTGATGGGCGACCTTGTAGAGCACCGTGCGCTCGAGGAGGTCGGCGGCCGTCACGACCTCGCCCTTGTCGAGCCCGTTCTCCTCGGTCCAGCGCTTTTCGTGCCACGACTTCCAGTTGCCGACCTGGGCATCGCCGGGGAAGAGGAGCACGCGTCCGTTGGAGAGCTCGAAGGCGAGCACCAGGCTCGTGTTGTTCGTGGCCGAGTCGAGGCGGAGCGCGAGGTCCTGAGCCAGAACGCCGAGCTCCCCTCCGATCCGGCGCCACGCGCCGGGCGTGCCCTCGCCGAAGCCGTAGAAGGTGTGGTAGAAGGCGAAGGCGTCGACGGTCGGGTTGGCCCGGATCCAGTCGGTCGGCAGCCGGTGGTTGCCGGCGAACGGCTGCAGCCCGT
>JABAOE010005338.1_pt3 | contig 34490 bp, 30 predicted proteins | sample 7062141 | NCBI WGS metagenome assembly JABAOE01 (sample SAMN14538627, study PRJNA623070) | marine sediment metagenome | biome: marine biome [ENVO:00000428]; feature: marine pelagic biome [ENVO:01000023]; material: deep marine sediment [ENVO:00002113] | place: India: Gulf of Khambhat ...
GACCCCATCAGAACGGGAAGAACATCGGGATCAGCCAGGTCACCAGCACGACGTAGAGCACGGTGAGCGGCGCACCGACCCTGAAGTAGTCCGCGAACTTGTAACCGCCGGGACCGTAGACGAGGAGGTTCGTTTGGTACCCGATCGGGGTGTAGAACGCCGCGGAGGCCGCGAAGGTGAGGCCGACCAGGAACGGCCGGGGATCCACGTCGAGGACCACGGCGATCTGGATCGCCAGCGGGGCCAGCAGGGCCGCCGTGGCGTTGTTGGACATCGCGCCGGTCAACACGGCGGTGAGCAGGACGAACAGGCCGAGCGCGACGTGCGGGCCCATCTGCCCCCCCAGGCGCAGGATCAGATCCGCGACGTCCGCGGCCGCCCCGGTCGTCTCGAGCGCGATCCCGAGCGGGATCAGCCCGCCCAGCAGCACGATCACGACCCAGTCGACCTCGCGGTAGACGCGCCGGACGTTGAGGCAACCGGTCACGACCATCAGCACGGCGCCGGCGATCGCGGCGCTGACGATCGGGTAGATCCCGAACGCAGCAACGGCTACGACGCCGGCGATGATCGAGCCCGACAACACCGCCTTGCGCACGTCGAGTGTCGGAAGGTCGAGCTCCTGGAGGATCAGGAAGGCGCGCTGGTTGCGCAGCTTCTCCAGATTCTGACGCGGTGCCTGGATCAACAGCTCGTCGCCGAGACGCAGCCGAACGTGACCGATCTTTTCCAGCAGATCTTCCCCACCGCGCCGGATCGCCAACGCGGTGGCGCCGAAATTGTTGCGGAAGTCGACGGCCTTGAGGGAGCGTCCCTCCAGCTCGGAGTTGTTGGTGATGACGGCTTCGAGCAGCACGGTGTCCCCCGGCCGGAGGTCGCTATCGCTGTGACGCCTCGAAGGGCGCACGGCCAGACCGGCTCGCTCGCCTAAGCCGACCAGGGTCTCGGCCTGGGCCTTGACGAGCAGGATGTCGCCGGCCAAGAGCGCGCCGTGACCGGCCATGACGTTGCGCATCTGCTTGTCCCGTACGTGGCCCAGGACCTCGAGGTTGTAGGCGTCGCCGATCCGGGCTTCCACCACGGTCTGACCGATCAGGGGCGATCCGTCGAGCACCTCGACTTCGCTGAGGTAGCTGTTGAGGTGAAAGCCCTCGGTCAACGTCTCGGCCTTGATGCGCTCGGGGAGGATATGTCGGCCGATGAGCATCAGGTAGGCGCCGCAGATGAGCAGCACGATCAGGCCGAGTTTGCTGAACTCGAACATGCCGAAGCCGGGCTGCCCATGCTCGGCCGCGGCAGAGCTCACGATGATGTTGGTCGAGGTCCCGATCAACGTGCAGGTGCCGCCCAGCATGGCGAAGAAGCTGAGCGGCATCATCAGGTAGCTGGGACTGATCGAGCGGGAGTGGCTGGCGCGGAGGACCAGCGGAAGGAAGATCGCGACGGCGGCGGTGTTGTTGATGAACGCGGAGAACGGCGCGATGGCCACGCCGGTCATCAGCATCACGGTCGTGGGCGACGCGGAGCTCCCCTTGAGCAGTCTGTCGGCCAGCGCGTGGATCACGCCGCTCGCCTGCAGCCCCGCGCTGAGGATGAACATGCAGGCGACGGTGATCGTGGCGGGGTTGGAAAACCCGGAGAGCGCCTGACGTGGCTCGAGGATGCGCAGCAGGACGAGCGCGCAGAGCACCACCATCGCGACCACGTCGGCACGCAACCGCTCTGTGGCCAGCAGCACGACCGCGCCGATCAGGATAACGACGAGAAGTATCTCGTCCAAAGGGGGACCCTCCGCTCGAAAGCGCGCCTATCTTATATCCAGGCGCGACGGCGAAGAGTGCGCGGCTTCGGATCAGGCGCGGGCCCGGCGCGAGGAGCGACTGAAGAGCCAGATCAGGCCGAAGAGCGCGAAGATAGGGAGCAACGGCAGGAACAGCACCGCCCCGATCGTCAGGACCAGCGCCAGCAGCACCGATCCGAGCGCGGCGATCCCGCCGAACAACGCTCCCGTGACGCCGGCAATCGCCCCGAACAACGCCCCGATGAGGCGGAACGGGAGCGCGATCAAGAAGACCAGCAGTTTCAGGACGCCACCGACGAGCATCAACGGCAAGACGATCAGCCCGCCGATCAGCAGGCCGATGCCGACGATCCCCAGGACCAGCAGAACAGCAAATTCCAACAAAACCGAGCCCTCCCTTCGGGAACCGCCCCGGGGAGCCGTGACCTCCGCACGCCCCCTGGTTCTTGGAACGAATAACCGGCCAAATCGGTTTCATTCGAAAACGGACATAATGGCCCGTGGCCCACGTGCATCCATCCGGCGTAGGTCTTACGCGGCGTCTGACGGCCGTCCTCGCCCTGACGGCGGTTTTTACCGTGGTCGAAGCCGTGGGCGGGTGGCTCGCCAACAGCCTCGCCTTGCTCGCGGACGCGGGCCACATGTTCGGCGACAACATCGCCCTCGGCCTGGCGCTGGTCGCCGCCTGGTCGGCGCGGCGGCCGCCGGACCCCGCGCGGACCTACGGCTACCAGCGCGCCGAGATCCTGGCCGCGTTGTTCAACGGCGTCGCCCTGATCATCATCGCCTTCTACATCACGAGTGAGGCATGGGAGCGGTTCTCGAATCCGCCTGACGTGCGCTGGATGACGATGCTGGGAATCGGCACCGCCGGCCTGATCGTCAACATCATCGCCGCCTTCCTGCTGCATGGCTCGCAACACAACCTGAACATGCGCGGGGCATACCTGCACGTCCTCGGCGATCTGCTCGGCTCGATCGGCGTGCTCGTGGCCGCCGCCTGCGCGGGGTTCGGCGGGTGGGCCGTCGCTGACCCGATCGCCAGTGCGGTGCTCTCGCTGATCATCGTGTTCGGCGCGATCCGCTTGGTGCTGCAGGCGGTCCACGTCCTGATGGAGGGCACGCCCTCGCACCTCGACGCGACCGAAGTACAGGCGGAGCTCGCGGAGCTATCGGGCGTAGCCGGCGTCCACGACCTGCACCTCTGGACGCTCGGGGGCAACCAGACGGTCCTCACCGCCCATCTTGTCTGCAGTCACGACGAGATGCCGGCACGGCTCTTGCGCAGCGCGACCCGATTGCTGGAGACCCGCTTCGGCATCCGGCACACCACGCTGCAAATCGAGCCACCCGATTACAACATCGTGGAGAACGTCGAAGACCCCTGAATCAGAGATCGAACTCCACCCCCTGAGCCAGCGGCATCTCGCTACCCCAGTTGAGCGTGTTGGTCTGCCGGCGCATGTAGATCTTCCACGAATCGGAGCCGGACTCGCGGCCGCCGCCGGTGTCCTTCTCGCCACCGAACGCCCCGCCGATCTCGGCCCCCGAGGTGCCGACGTTGACGTTGGCGATCCCGCAGTCGCTCCCGCGGTGCGACAGGAAGGTCTCGGCCGAGATCATGTTCGTGGTGAAGATCGACGACGACAGCCCCTGCGGGACGTCGTTGTGCAGCGCCATCGCCTCGTCGAGCGTCTCGACTTCGAAGATGTAGACCAGCGGGGCGAAGGTCTCCTCCCGGACGATCTCCATGCCCTCGTGCGCGCGAACGATCGTCGGCTCGACGAAGAAGCCGGGCCGATCGATCTTGTTGCCGCCGCAGAGGATCTCGCCGCCCTGCTCGCGGACCTTCTGCAACGCGTTCATCATGTCGTCGCGTGCGCCGTCGTCGATCAGCGGCCCCATCAGGGTCGCCGGATCGAGCGGATCTCCGATGTTGACCCTGCCGTAGGCCTTGACCATCCGCTCGGTGAAATCGGCCGCGATGCCCTTCTGCAGGATCAGCCGCCGCGTCGACGTGCAGCGCTGGCCCGCGGTGCCGACGGCGCCGAACGAGCACGCGCGCAGCGCCAGCTCCTGATCGGCGTCGTCCATCACGATCACCGCGTTGTTGCCGCCCAGCTCGAGCAGCGAGCGCCCCAGTCGCTTGCCGACGACCTCGGCGATGCGCACGCCCATGCGGCAGGAGCCGGTAGCGGAGATCAGCGGGACGCGGCGGTCGGCGAGCAACGCCTCCCCGACCTCCGAGCCACGCCCGATGACCAGATTGAACACGCCGCTGAGGTTGTTGCGCTGCATCACGCGGTTGGCGATCTGCTGCACGGCGACGGCGGTCAGCGGCGTCTTGGACGACGGCTTCCAGATCATCGTGTCGCCGCAGACGGCCGCGATCGCCGCGTTCCACGCCCACACGGCGACGGGGAAGTTGAACGCGGTGATGATGCCGATCGGGCCGAGCGGATGCCACTGCTCGTACATCCGGTGCTGCGGCCGCTCGGAGTGCATCGTCAGCCCGTAGAGCTGGCGCGAGAGGCCGACCGCGAAGTCGCAGATGTCGATCATCTCCTGCACTTCGCCGAGGCCCTCGGAGAGGATCTTGCCCATCTCGAGCGACACCAGGCGACCGAGCGGCTCCTTGTTCGCGCGCAGCTCGTCGCCGAGCTGGCGCACGATCTCCCCACGTTGCGGCGCGGGAAGCATGCGCCAGTCGCGGAAGGCGTCCTGGGCGGCGCCGATCACGCGCTCGTAGTCCGCGATCTTGGCTTGCCGTACGCTCGCCAGCGGTTGCCCGTCGGTCGGGTTGTACGAGATCAACTCCGGACCGTCGGTGTCGATCCATTTCCCGGTGCAGGCGCCCGCATTGGACGCTTCGACGCCGAGCTGCTTCAACAGATCTTCGGCGACCATCTCCTTGGCCATGACTCCTCCTGGTACGGGTTTCGACTCGTTGATGGGTGGGGACGGCACGACTTTATCAGACCGAAAGCGAGGCGTCAGGCCGGCCCCTCCGGGAACTCGGCGGGTGGAAGAAGGTAGCGCACGTCGCCGCCGATCTCGGCGTCGAACGCGGGTCCCAGCTCGAGCCTCCCGCGCAACGATGCGGAGGCGAGCAGGTAGAACTCGGCGCCGTCACGAACGAGCAGTGCGGCCTCGACCTTGCGCATCCGACCGATCAGGTCGGTGGCCGCCTGGAACGTGGACGCGGCCAGTGCCGTGGCGAACGCATCCGCGTCATGCGCCGTGTGGGCCGTCCCGATCGCGAGCACCACGTCTCCTCGGACCGGGCGCCCCGTCGACGGATCGAACAGTGTCTCCGCACCGGCGAGGCGCTGACCGGCGATGGCGACGCCACGATTCGCGATCCGCAGCGTGAGCAGCGTTCGTTCCGGTGCCCTGGGGTCGGCCAACGGCACGGCCCAGGGCTCGCCATCGGGGGGCGTGCTCCAGGCGTACGCGTTGCCGCCGAGCACGAACAGCCCGGCGTAGCTGCCGGACTTGGCCAGAACCCGTGCCGCGATGTGCAGCGCGTAACCTTTCGAGAGGCCACCGAGATCGAGTTCGACGCCGGGGCGGCGAAAGCGGATCGCGTGGGCCTCGCGCGCGACCGCGACCCACTCCCAGCCGACGTTCTCGAGAGCCGGGGCCAATTCGGCGTCCGACGGCTCACCGCTCTCGTAGAGTCGACCGAGCGGTCCCACGGTGGGATCGAAAGCGCCGCGGCTGGCCTGCGCATACTCCAGCGCGAGTTGCACCGCGCGGTAGACATCGACGTCTTCGATCGAGTGGTAGGCCTCCGACGCCTCGCGGTTGAGTCGCGCCAGCGCACTCTCCGGGTCTCGTGCGTCGAGCTTCGCGGCAACCCGACCGATCGCCTCGCGCGCCTCCGCGACCGCTTCCTCGAAGCGCTGCTCACTACCCATGTAAAGCTCGATGAAGCCTTCGCGACCCATCGCCTGAAGCGGTTCGCGGTGATGGACGGGCTCGGCGCAAGCGACGACCGAGGCGAGCATCAGTAGGGCTGTCGGGAGGGAGCGCATGCTCATACGATAGCGCCCATGCCGCGTTACGGACACAACGTCGGCTTCATCGCCGAAGCGCTTGGCTAACCGAGGGCGTCCTTGAGTTTGTCGGCGAGCAGCGAGCCGAATCCCTCGTTGGAATCGCTGACCTGAACCGCGGGCGGACGCTCCGCCTTGGGCCCGCGGTGCCGTGGCCGGTCGCGGTCCCGGCGCGACGAACCTCCGTCACCGCTCCGCCGCGGCGGACGCTGGGCACCCTTCCGCGCGAGTCGAATACGCCCGCGATCGTCGATCTCGGCGACCTCGACCTCGACCTCGGAGGCGATCGGGAAACGTTGTCCGAGGTCGGTTCCCGGCGGCGTTCCGCTCAGGACGTTGGGCATCAGGCCGACCTTGCCCGGCCCCAACCAGACGAACACGCCGAAGCTCTCGATGCGCTGGACTTTGCCCTTCAACTCGACGCCCGCGGCGATCTCCGGAAGCGTTGTGGGTTCTCCCTCGCCGGCGGGTGTCAGCGAGATCCGGCGTCGTTCGGCATCCACGCGAAGCACGCGCCAGCGATGCTCGGAGCCCGAGGTCAGCCCTTCTTTCCAGCCGCCGACAGCTGGCGGGAACTCGCTGGCCGGGGCCAGCGCCTCGACGCCCGGCGCAAGCTCGATGAAGGCGCCGAAGTCGGCCAAGCGGAGCACCTTGCCGGAGTACACGCCGTTCGGCAGGAACGCTTCCGTCACGGCCGCCCAGGGGTCCTCGGACGCCTGCCGAATGCTCAACGAGATCCGGTCGTTGTCGTCCTGCAACGAAAGGATCTTCACGCGGACCGCCTCGCCGACCTGGACCGCCTGATCGACGCGGTTGATGCGGCCGTGGGAAAGCTCGGTGATGTGCACCAGCCCGGTCACTCCGGCGCCCAAATCGACGAACGCGCCGAACTTGGCCAGGCCCGAGACGCGTCCGAGCATGACCGAACCTTCGATCAGCGTGGCCCTCACGGCGGCCGCTTCCTCGCGGCGATCCGCTTCGATCAACGCTCGGCGAGACACCACGACGTCTTCACCCCCGCGACGAAGCTGCGTGATCAGGAACATCTGCGTCGTCCCGACGAACGACTCGGCGTCGTCTACACGGTGAACATCGATCTGAGAGTGCGGGCAGAACGCGCGTGCGCGTCCGATCCGAACCTCGTAACCTCCTTTGATCGTCTTCTCGACTCGCCCGCTGATGCTTCGCTTGCCGCGAAACGCGCGGTACAACGGCGCCACACGCGCCTGGCGCGCCTTTTGTTCGGCCGCTTTTTTCTCAACCTCGGCGCCGGCGTCGGCGTCGGCGTCGGGGGCTTCCGTCTTGTCGGGGGCTGCGGCATCCGCCGAGACGGCTACCGGCTCGACCGGGGAATCGGAGTCGCCGTCCTGCACATCGGTCGGCGAGTCTTCGGCCTCCTGGGCTGCAGGCTCCGCCGCCGTTGACGTCGATTCACGCACCTCGCCCTCGCTCTCCGGCGAAGGCGCGGCGCCGGCCTCTTTCTCGGTCTCTTGACTCAAGTCCGCCCCCGTTGGGTCCCCGGTGCACCAAGATATATGCCTTGCGCCGCCGCGTTTTGCCACTGTAAACCGGTATCCTTGCTGTGTGGAGTGGAGCGTCCCGATACGGCAACCCAAAAACGCCGCCGTTTACCGTCATCGCCCGGGGGAGCGATGACCCTCGCCGCGGCCGAGCTCGCGCGTTCTCTCGTGGCCGAGGGCTTCCGCGGCACGGTTGCGCCCTGCGCGGTCCTGGCCGCGCGAACGACCTGGCGCATCGGCGGACCGGCCGAGATCCTGGCGACGCCCGGCGATCGGGAGGACCTGCGCGTTGCGCTGGCCTGGGCCTCGTCGAACGGCGTTCCCTGGCGGGTGCTGGGCAACGGCTCGAACCTGCTGGTCCACGACGACGGAGTGCGAGGTCTCGTCCTCCACGTCCGCCGCGTGCTCGACGCCGTCGAGATCGACGGCGACCGCCTCGTGGCCGGTGCCGGTGCATCGTTCCCAGCCGTCGCCAGGAGAGCCGCCGGGGCCGGCCTGGGCGGCCTGGAGTTCGGCGCGGGGATCCCCGGGACCATCGGCGGTGCCGTCGTGATGAACGCGGGCTGGCACGAGTTCGAGATCGGCAACTCGATCGAAACGGTGGACTACCTCGACGAGCAGGGCAACGAGGAGAGCCTCGCCACGGACGACACGACGTTCGGCTATCGCAGCTCGATATTCCGGGGTCGCCGGGGCATCGTTTTGGGGGCAACGCTGCGACTGACGCCGGGGGATGCCGTCGAGATCTCGCGCCGCATGAACGACTTTGCCGAATCGCGAAAGAAGAACCAACCGACCGAGTTGGCGTCGTGCGGCTCCGTGTTCCTGAAACCGGAGGGCGATTTCGCCGGACGTCTGATCGAGGCCGCCGGTTTGAAGGGGACACGCCGCGGTGCGATCGAAGTCTCGCACAAACATGCCAACTTCTTCGTCAACACCGGTGGCGGGACATCGGCCGATGCCCTCGAGCTCGTGGAGTTCGTGGAGAGCGAAGTGGAGCGCGGCTTCGGCGTGCGATTGGTGCGCGAGTTCGAGCTCTGGGCGGAGGTCTAGGGCAGCCGCTCGTCGTCGATCAGCCCACTCAAGCGGCTGACCAGCGAGGCCCGCGCCTCCTCGTCGAGGACGACCTGGTCGGCCCCGTCGCTCAGCAGGCCCTCGAACAACGCACGTTTGTCTTCGACCACCTGGCGAACCTTCTCTTCGATAGCCCCGCGGGTGACGAAATGAAGCACTCGAACGCTACGCTGCTGGCCCATACGATGGACGCGGCCCACGCGCTGCTCGAGCACGGCGGGGTTCCAGGGCACCTCGAGGTTGACCACGATCGATGCAGCATCCTGCAGGTTGAGGCCCAGACCGCCGGCGTCGGTCGAGAAGAGCACTCGGAAATCCGGATCGATGCGGAAACCGTCGAGCAGCGTCGCGCGGGCCTGGCTCTTGAGTCCGCCGTGGAACAGCCCGCAGCGAATCTCGCGCCGCACCAACACGTCGCGGGTCACGAACTCGGCGAGCTGGAGCATGCGCTTCCACTGACTGAAGACGACGATCTTCTCCTCGGACTCGTCGAGCAGTTCCTCGAGAACCTGCGCGAACTCCTCGAGCTTCGGCGATCCGATGGCGCGGACTTCCTCGGGCTCCGGCGGCCGCGGATCGGCGATGCGCGGCTCCCACAACTCCCAGGCGTCCTGGGCGCGTGCGTTGCACAACATGCGCATCCGGGTCAGGGCACGCAACAACCTCTGGATCTCGACTCCGGTCAACGCACGGCCCTGACGCACGAGCGTCGCCACGCGGACCGCCTGCCTGCGGTAGGGCCGGCGTTGCTGCGCGGTCATGCCGGTCCAGAACGTGTTGTCGGTGCGCTCCGGTAGCTGGTCCAAGACTTCACTGCGGTCGCGACGTAGGAAGAACCCGCGCAGCCGCTTGCGTAACACCTCCAAGCCCTCGTACGCGAGGATGCGGCCCTGCGCGTCCTCGACAACATGGAAAGGGCGTAGCCGCCAGCGCGGGCCGAGGGCGCGGCGGTGGAGGAATTCGACCAGCGAGTGCAGCTCTGCCAGCCGATTCTCGAGCGGCGTTCCGGTCAAGACAAAGGCCCATGGAGACTCGAGACGCTTGACCGCGCGCGCCGTCTTGGTGCCCTGATTCTTGATTCGCTGGGCCTCGTCGAGGATGACCAGCTGGGGCTCGGTGGCCCGGATCGATTCGAGATCGCGGAGCAGCAGCTCGTAGTTGAGGATCAGGAAACCTCGGGTCCAGGCCGTGTAGGCCTCGAGCCGCGCGGCACGGGGGCCATCGATGACGTGTGCCAGCTCGCCACAAACCTTCTCCACCTCGCGAGCCCACTGATGTTTGAGTGAGGCCGGGCAGACGACGAGGACCCGCGACATTCCCTGCGCGCGGCGCAGCAACAGGGCCGCGGCGATCGATTGGACGGTCTTGCCCAATCCCATGTCGTCGGCGAGAAACGCGCGCCCACGGCGGGCGAGAAACCGCGCGCCGATTTCCTGGTACGGGTGCAACGTCATCCCCAACCGCGGGACGACGTCGGCCCAGGCGGCGTCGATCGCATCGACGTCCGGGCGGCCGTTCTCCTGTCGTTCGACGATGCGCTCCACGAGCGGGTCCAGGTCTAGCGTCCAGCCCGCTGCGCTTGCCGCGCCGCTGGCGGCTTCCAGCGCGGCGCCGAGCCAGGCATCCGCGGAAGTCCCGTCCGGGACGGGCCGGAGGTAACCGTCCGCGGAGAACCAGTGGCCGAGCGCGGCCGCCCCGCTCCCGGTCGGTGTGTCCAACCGGATCTCCTGCAACGGCTGCGGCATGCGATCGGTCCAGCCCCGCGGTGAGAACCAGACCGACATCACGTGCTGAGGGATCCGTTTCGGTTTTCTCAGGTACCAGCGCTGAACCCGCTGGACGTGCTCACAAGTTCCCAGCTCGTTCTCGGCAAAATCGTCGCAGCTGCAGTTGGATCGTTCGGCCTTGGGGCCGCGGAGGCAAACCCGATGTTTCGTACCGGACCGGTCAACCACCCGGAACGTCGGCGGCTGGTGCTCCGAGGAAACGAGCTCGACGCGATAGCGCCGGCGCCGGCTGCGCTGCCGCCGCGAGGCGATCTCTTCCTCGCGGGCCTGGGAGATGCGTTCGTCACGGGTCAGCGTGCGCTCCCCGCCGCCGAGCACGACGTATCCGGAGAGCGCGGTCGTCGCCGCGGCCGAGCGTCGCGTTCCGCGCCGCGGCCGGCCGCCGTTGCCGCCCTTGGGCACATCGCTCAGCGGAAACCGCAGCGTCTCGACTGCCGCGACCGCGTGCTTGCATGCCGGGGTCGCGCCGTCGGGGCAGGTGCATTCCGAATGCAGCGCGCCGGATTGCAGGCGAACGGTGACCTCGTACGGCTCGGTGCGATGGTCGCGCACACGCGCGTCGAGCCCACTCCCATCGGGCGTCAACCGCAACCACTCGACACGGCCCAGGAGCGCGTCGCGCCGCCCACCGCGAAAAGCACGGCGCCCGGCCCATGCCTCGAGGTCGGAGTCGAGGAGTCGCCGGTCCGCGGGGATCGTCGGTGGCTTGCTCGATGTCGGTGTCTTGCCTCGCGGCACGGGCGCTCCCGGATAACCTGCTGTTGGCGTTTTCTCTCGGGTGAACCCACTAGTCTGCCCCATCGGCGCGACGCGCGGCAACCGAAACCGAGCGGGCTACGCTATGCTCGTTGCGAATCCTCCGAGACACGAGGCTCCTACGTGGCGAAACGGACCGGGAAAAAGGCAACGCTGGATGTCCTGGCGGAGAGGCTGCAAGCCTTTGCCGTCGAGCGGTTCCCCAGCGCGGCGGCCGACCTGTTCGCGGCCCTCGACGCGGTGCTGGCGAGCCGAGACGGAGGGGACGAAGCCGCGATCGAACGCCTGCGCGAACCGGCGCGCAACGCCATCCGCGAGCGCTTCGACGGCGCCGGGCCCGGCTCGTCGCTGGAGACCAGCCCGACGATCCGAGCGGACGCTCGTTACGCGCGGGAGACGGCCCGCCTCGTCGACGAGGTCGACGGGTTTTTCCGCCGCGAGGCGATCCGTGCCTCGATCGATCGGGACGAGAAACGCGAGCTATTGAAGGGCATGTGCCTGACCCGGGCCACCGACAACCAGCTCAAGGCGTTCTTCCTCGGCGGCGAGATCCGCTACGACGGTGGCGGCTTCCAGGGCAAGGGATTCCGCTCGCTCGGTCAGGAGGCGATCTACGGGGTGCCGTTGCGGCTGCGTCGCGGGGACACCTACCGCGACGAGGCCGGCGACTGGAGTGGCGACGTCATCGCCCCGCTGATCCGCGACGCGGGCGCCGCGCTGGCCATGCACCCGGAGCCCGAGACGGTGCGCATGATCCTCTCGGCGCAGGCGGGGAAGGCCGGACCGCCCATGGACGGGCGCGACTTTCACATCGGCGATCTCTCGCACGGGATCCTTCCCGCATCGGCACCGCTCTCGATCTCGACCGTCACGGCGGCAGGTATGGCGCTCGGATTCTGGCGGCGCGGCGAAGACCGTGTCGCCGTCTCCTTCATCGGTGAGGGGGGCACCTCGCTGGGCGAGTGGCACGAAGCGATCAACCTGTGTGCCGCTCGCCGGCTCCCCGCGATCTTTTGCGTGCAAAACAATCAGACCGCGCTGTCGACGCCCGTGCGCGACCAGAGCAGCGTGCGCGTCTTCGCCGACAAAGCGATCGGCTACGGCATCCCCGGCCTGACACTGGACGGGACCGATCCCGAGGCCATCGCGAGTGCTTTCGGCTGGGCGGCGGAGCGCGCCCGCAGCGGCCACGGTCCGACCTTGATCGAGCTCGTCTCGCTCCGCGTGTGCGGGCATGCGCACCACGACGACATGCTGTATCTCGGTCGCGAGCCGCAGCCGGGGTGGGACTACCCCGAGCTCACCGACAAGGGCTACGCGAACAGCGCGTTGTGGGAGTACTGGTCGCAACGCGACCCGATCAAACGGTACGCCGAGTTGCTCGAGGCGGAAGGCGTGATCGACGCGGGCGAGCTCGAAGGCTTCAAGGCCGAGGCCGATCGCATCGTCGGAACGGAGGCGCGCCGCGTGATCGATGCGGAGTGGCCCGATCCCGAGGACGCAGGGACCCGTGTGATCGCGGGTGAATCTCCGCGCCGACATCGCGAACCGCTCGCCCAAACCGCGGTCCGATCGGCGGCGGCGCTCCCCGCGGTGGAGCCGGTTCCCGAATTCGACGCCGCGGGCACGACCTACCTGGATGCGGTCATGCTCGGCGTGGGTGACGCACTCGCCGCCGACGAGCGGGTCTTCGTCTACGGCCAGGACGTCGGCGGCCGCTACGGCAACGCGTTCCTCCTGCTGCGACCGTTGCTGGAGCGTTTTGGCTCGCGCATCCTCAACGCGCCGCTTTCCGAAGGCGGGATCCTCGGCGCGTCCGTCGGCGCGGCGCTCGTGGGAGAACGCCCGATCGGCGAGATCCAGTTCAACGATTTCGTCGCCACCGGCTTCAACCAGCTCGTCAACAACGCGGCCAAGATCCGCTACCGCTGGGGCGGCTCGGTGCCGATGGTGGTGCGCATGCCGTGGGGCGGCCTGCGGCGCGCCGGCCCGTACCACAGCCAGAACACCGAGCCCTGGTTCTACCGCACGCCGGGACTCAAGATCGTGGCCCCCTCGACCCCGCACGACGCGCGCGCGTTGATGGCCGCGGCCGTCGCCGATCCCGACCCGGTGCTGTACTACGAGCACATCGGCCTGTACCGCGACCCGAAGATCAAGCAACGGCTTCCGGAGGAACCGCCGGCGCCGCTCCCGCTGGGTACGGCGGCCCTGCGGCGCGCAGGCAACGACCTCGCATTGATCTCGTACGGGGCTTACGTCCATCGCTGCATGGAGGTGGCGGAACGGCTTTGCCTGGACGGGATCGAAGCCGCGGTGCTCGATCTTCGCAGCCTCGCCCCGCTGGATCGCGAAACGCTGCTCGCCGTCGCGGGTCACTGCGGCAAGGTGTTGATCGCGCACGAGGACTCGCGAACCGGCGGTATCGGTGAGAGTCTCGCCGCAATCATCCAGGAAGAGGCATTCGTCGACCTCGACGCGCCCGTGCGCGTCGTCGGCGCGCTCGACGCGCCGGTCCCGTACGCTCCCCCGCTCGAAGACTATTTCCTGCCGAGCGTCGATCGGATCGAGCGCGCGGCCCGGCTGCTGGCGGAGTACTAGCCCGGGTCACGGAGAGTCACACTCTTGCAGTTCCTTGGCGCTCTTGTGCATGTCCAAGATCGCCTGCGCGACTTTGGCGTAGCCGGCCTGGGCTTCTTCCTCTTTCCCTGCACCCGTGAACTCCTCCATCGCGGTGTAGACCGCGCTGGCGTCTTCCCGGAAGAAGTTCAACGCCACCTCTTGGTCGGCCTCGCCGCGCGCCTGGTAGCAGGCAAGCAACGCCTTGGCATTCATCGCCACGTGGTTGAACTCCTTGGCGATCTTGTCGATGTTGGCACCGCAGCAGATGCGTGCCGGTGTGGGCGGTCGTTCGCCGGGGACCGCTGCCGTATCGACCGACTTGGCACCGAGCCTCAGCTTGGTGCCGGCGTTGAGCGCCTGCGCATTGATCTTGTCGATCGCCTGCATCAACTTTTGAAGACGGGTCTTCGGCCCGTCCTCGTCCTTGGTATCCGACGCCGCTGCCGGTAGGACCAGGGCGAGTGTGATCAGTAGGGCGAAAACGGGCTTGCGCATCGAAACCTCCTGTTTGCGCTCACAGATGGGTACCCCGTGCCCCCCCGCCGCGCAAGAAGCGGATTCGAACCGCGCGCGCTGTTCCTCCGGAAACCCATGCGAACAGGCGGGTTAGGACGTCGGGTGATATCATGCCACGCGTTCTCCCGGGGCGCATTCTCGTGACCGATCTTCCCGAACCCAAGACCCTCGTCGCGGAATTGGACGAACTGGCCCGTCGTGCGCCTTCGCGGCTTGCCGAGCGCGTGGCCGAGTTGACGGTGCCTCAGCAGGCGGAGCTCGCGATCCGTCTCGAACCGCGACAGCGTATGGAACTGCTGCTGCACGCGCCCAAACCGATGCGCCTCGTGCGATCGCTTCCCGACTTCGACTGGTATGTCACGGTGCGTGAGATCGGGCCGGCGGACGCACTTCCGCTGATCAGGCTTGCGTCAGCGGAGCAGATGCTGCACTTGTTCGACCTCGAAGCGTGGCGTCGAGACCGCTTCGACGGCGATCGGGCGGGCGCCTGGCTCGCGGTGTTGCTGGAGTCGGGAGAGCCGGCGCTGCGACGATTCCTACGGCACGCCGACGAGCAACTCCTGGCGCTGCTGCTGAGGTTCTGGCTGCGAGTCGAACCGTTGGAGTATGAGGACGGCGCGGAGGTTCACGGCCACGGTCTGGGAGACGCCGGCACACCGGCGGGCGCCACGACGCCGGACGGGCAGTACCGGTTCTCCCCGACCATCCCCGAGCACTCGGCGGCGGCACACCGCATCCTGCAGATCTTCTATGTCGATCAGCCCGAGCGGTATCAAAGGGCCGTCTGGGCCGCGCGGTGGGAGCTCCCCGCCGAGTTGGAAGAGGAAGGCCTCAAGTGGCGCCGCAGCCGACTCGAGGACCGCGGCTTCCCCGCCTGGGACGAAGCGATCGATGTGTATGCCGCACCGGGCGCACCGATCGGTCATTCCGGGTTACCGTTCGCCACGGATAGGGAGGGTCTGGCCGCCAGCCGCCGTGCCTTGATGCCCGCGTGGAGCCATGCCAAGCTCGTCGCGGCAGCCGATCGACTCGATGGAAACGAACGGGAGCGTGTGCTGCACGAAGCGGTGACTGTCGCCAACCGGTTGCTCGTGGCCGATGGTGCCGATGCCGGGGAGCCGGAACACCACCGTGCGGCGTTGGCGAAGGCGGCGGCTTATGTCGGCATCGCGCTCGAGACGCGGGGAGCCGACGATCCCGACTCGATCGCCCGGATTCTGGGTGAGGAACCGATCGTCGAGCTGTTTCGCGAAGGCTGGGCGCAGGCGGTACGGCTGCAACGACGCGCGATCGAGTTTCTCTCGGGTGGCTGGGGCGTCGATCATCCGGACCCTCTACGCGCGATCGACCCTCCGCTGGACGAGCGGTTACGGGCTTTGACGGGCAAACGGCCGCAGTACGTCGAGGTCCGCGAAAACGACCTGTCCGGTCAGCCGCGCGAGTTTCACAACCGGGCCGAGGTCGACGAGACCGCGGTGGCCATCGAAATGGCGGCACGCGTCGGTGAGCTGCTCTTCGGCCGGCTCGGCTGGGCCACGGGAGCCGTGGAAGAGCCGCATCGGCTCAGCACGCTGTTCCTGACGACGTTGGCACGTTTCACGTCCGACGGCAGTTGGTCGACGGCCCCGTTACCCCCGGGACTCGTGGCCGATTTCTTGAGAACCGTGGGCTCACGCCGGACGGCAGCGCCGGAATCGCCCAACCGCGCGTTGGAGAAGCTGGTCCGTGCACTCGCCGAAGGGCACCAGCTCGACGCGCGCGACGCCTCGGTCGTTCAAGGCTTCGGCAGGTTCGCGCTGGAGCGGCTGGCGGCCGAATGCGGGCAGTTGGATCCGGGCGTGCCACCGGATCCGCGTTACGTTTCCTGTTTGATCCTGGAGTAATCGATGTCCGAAGACGACGCCCCGCCCAAGTCCGCCTACGAGTTGGCGATGGAGCGGCTGACCGCCGCGGATCGCGAGAAGGGAATCGAGACCCGACCGTTGACCGACGCGCAAAAGGAAGAGATTGCCGCGCTGCGCCAGAAGGCCAAGGCCGGCCTGGCCGAACTCGAGATCTTGCGAACCGAGTCGATCGCGGAAGCCGCCGGAGACGTGCAGAAACTGGCCCAGATCGAGGAGCATTACGAAGTCGATCGAAAGCGTATCGAATCGCGACTCGAGGATGACGTCGCGCGGATCAAGGCACGCGACTGAAACGTCAGGCGCGTTCCTCCCAGATTCGTGCCAGCTCGACGATCACCTCGACGGCCTTGTGCATGTCGTGGGTCGAGACCCACTCGGAGCGCGAGTGGAAGTTGTGCTCGCCGGCGAAGATGTTCGGCGTCGGCAACCCCATGAAGCACAGACGCGAGCCGTCCGTCCCTCCACGGATCGGCTGCAGCTTGGGCTGCAAGCCCGCGCGACGCACCGCTTCGATCGCCGCCTCGACGACCGCCGGATGTGCGTCCAGGATCTCTTTCATGTTGCGATAGGACTCTTCGATCCTCGTCTCCACCGCTGCGCCCGGCCAGTCGGCGCTGGTCTGCCGGGCCAATTCCTCGAGCTGTTGTTCCAAACGTTTCAGCCCGTCTGTCGTGAAGTCGCGCACCAGAACTTTGAGGGTGAAACGCTCGACGCCGCCATCGACGACGTAAGGATGGACGTAGCCTTCCTTGTCCGCGGTCGTTTCAGGTGACCTTTCGTCGCTGGGGAGGCGTGAGATGAAGTCCGCGGCCACCTTGATCGCGTTGACCATGCGACCCTTGGCGAATCCGGGGTGGGTGTTGCGACCGATGAAAGTCACATGGAGCGTATCCGCGGAAAACGTCTCGTCCTGGATCTCCCCCACGGTTTCGCCGTCGACCGTGTAGGCGTAAACCGCGCCGAACTTCTGCACGTCGAAATAGCGCGTGCCCTGGCCGATTTCCTCGTCCGGCGTGAAACCCAGGCGAATCGGCCCGTGCGGGATTTCCGGGTGCGCCATGAGGTATTCGGCGGCTCCCATGATCTCGGCAACACCGGCTTTGTTGTCTGCGCCGAGCAGCGTCCTCCCCGAAGCGGTGATGATCGTGTGGCCGATCTGATCCTCGAGCTGCGGGTTCTCTTCGAGTCGCAGCACCACACTCGGATCGTCGGGCAGCACGAGGTCCTCGCCCTGGTAGTTCTCGTGCAGCAAGGGCTTGACGTGCGCGCCGGACACCTCCGGCGACGTATCGACGTGCGCGATGAAACCGATCGTCGGCACGTGCTCCTTGCGCGTCGTCGCCGGGATCGTCGCGAATACGTAGCCGTGCTCGTCCATGCCGACGTCCTCGATTCCGAGCTCCGAGAGCTCGTCGACGAGTAGTCGCAACAGATCGAGCTGGCCCGGGGTACTCGGATAGCTCTCCGAATCTTCGGACGACTGGGTGTCGATCTTCACGTAGTCGAGGAATCTTTCGACACAACGACTCGGGTACTTCGGTGTTTCCACGATCGGACCTCCACTGCGGACGCCGCCGCGCGCCGGCTCGCCCGTTCTACCAAAAGCCGTCCCGGACGGCCAATACGGGTTTATGGCGGATCGCACTTGTCACTGTGGTTGGGTTGCGATAACATTCCGCGTCGCCACAGGTGAACGCCTGTGGGCGACGTTCGGAAGCCGAATGTCGCATGTGCTAGCAGTCATTCCCGCTCGGTTTTCTTCAACCCGGTTTCCCGGGAAACCCCTCGCAGCCCTGGGCAACGGTACGATGCTCGAAGAAGTGTGGCGTCGCACGAGTGAAGCGGCGCGGATCGACACACTCGTGGTCGCCACGGACGACGAGCGCATCGCACACGCGGCGCGGCGCTTCGGCGCCGAGACGGTCATGACCTCCGCCGACCATGCGTCCGGCACCGACCGCGCGGCGGAGGTCTTGCGCAACCGTTCCGAACGCTTCGAAATCGTTCTCGTCATCCAGTGCGACGAACCGCTGTTGACCGGAAGCTGCCTGGACCGTCTGATCGGCTGCTTCGACGGAACCCCCCCGGACCTGGCGACGTTGAGCGAGCCGCTCGTCGACGTCGAAGAACTGTTCGACCCCAACGTCGTCAAGGTGGTGCTCGATGGCCGCGGCCGGGCGCTGTACTTCTCGCGCTCGCCGTTGCCCTACCATCGCGGTAAGGCGACCCGCCTCGATCCCGACTTTCGCTCCGCGCTCGCCGTGCGGTCGGGCGGGCTGACCGGATACCTCAAACACCAAGGGCTCTACGCTTACTCCCGGAAGGCGTTGCTCGAGCTGACCCGGATGGAGCCGTCCAGCCTGGAACGGGACGAGGGTCTCGAGCAACTCCGAGCCCTGCAGGCCGGCTACACCATCCGCGTGATCGAGTCCGATTTTCGTTCGTTTGCTGTCGATACACCCGAAGACCTGGAACGCGTCGCAACCATGCTGACGGAGGCCAACTAGATGCGAAAGAAGAGGGGGACCAAGTACATCTTCGTGACCGGTGGCGTGGTGTCGTCGCTCGGCAAAGGCCTGGCGGCCGCGTCGATCGCACGCATCCTGGAGGGCCGCGGTTTCACGGTCGCGCTGCAGAAGCTCGATCCCTACATCAACGTGGATCCCGGCACGATGAGCCCGTTCCAGCACGGCGAGGTCTACGTCACCGACGACGGAACGGAGACGGACCTCGATCTCGGCCATTACGAGCGCTTCTCGAACATGGTCGCCACGAAGGACCACAACTTCACCACGGGCAAGATCTACGCCTCGGTAATCGAAAAGGAGCGCCGCGGCGACTATCTCGGCGCCACCGTCCAGGTGATCCCGCACGTCACGGACGAGATCAAGGAGTCGATCACCAAGATCTCGGACGGGGTCGACATCCAGCTCGTCGAGATCGGCGGGACGGTCGGCGACATCGAGTCGCTGCCGTTTCTCGAGGCGATCCGGCAGTTCCGCCTCGACGTCGGACCGCGGAACGCGATCTTCATCCACCTGACGCTGGTGCCGTGCATCGGAGCGGCCGGCGAGCTGAAGACGAAGCCGACACAGCACTCGGTGCGCGAGCTGCGCGCGATCGGTATCCAGCCGGACATCCTGCTGTGCCGCTGCGATCGCCCGCTCCCGATGGAGATGAAACGAAAGATCGCCAGCTTCTGCAACGTCGGCGAGGACGCCGTGATTGCGGCGCAGGATGTCGAGTCGATCTACGAGGTTCCGTTGACGCTGTCGGCGGAGGGCATCGACGAGATCGTCGTCAAGCTGCTCGACCTGCCGTACAAACGGAAAGACCTGAGCGACTGGCAGGAGCTGGTGCGCAAGATCAAGAATCCTCAGGACGAGGTGACGATCGGCATCGTCGGCAAGTACGTGTCCTACGAGGACTCCTACAAGTCGCTGAACGAGGCGCTGCTGCACGGTGGCGTGGCCAGCGATGTCGAGGTCAAGCTGAACTGGATCGAATCGGACAAGCTCAGCGGCGAAGGACTGGAAAAAGAGCTTGCGCCGCTCGACGGCATCCTGATTCCGGGCGGTTTCGGCCACCGCGGGTTCGAGGGCATGGTCGAGGCGGTGCGCTACGCGCGCGAGCACAAGGTCCCGTACCTGGGAATTTGTCTGGGCCTGCAATGCGCCGTGATCGAGGCGGCCCGCAACCTCGCCGGTCTGCCGCGGGCCAACTCGACCGAGTTCGACGAATCCGCAGCGGATCGCGTGATTTACAAACTGCGCGATCTGCTGGGTGTCGACGAGATGGGTGGCACGATGCGCCTTGGCGCCTACCCGACGGAGCTGATGTCCAACTCGTTTGCCCACCAGGCCTACGGAACCCGCTCGATCTCCGAACGCCATCGCCACCGCTACGAGGTCAACCAGGAATACCTGCCGAAACTCAAGGAAGCCGGCCTCGTGATCTCGGGGCTGTCGCCGGACGGTAAGTTCGTCGAGATGATCGAGCATCACGATCACCCCTGGTTCGTTGCCTGCCAGTTCCACCCGGAATACAAATCGAGACCGTTGAACCCGCACCCGTTGTTCCGTGAGTTCGTCGCCGCGGCCGTCCGGCAGCGGCGCGGCAAGCGAGCCAGCGGCGGCGGCTCTGGGATGGACACGGCCAACGCCTATGCCGCGGATGCGCATCGCTGACGGCCTCGAGATCGGGAACGGGGCCCCGCTGGCGATCATCGCAGGTCCCGACCTGATCGAAGACGAGGAGCATGCGCTGAGAATGGCGCGGGCGCTCGCGGAGATCGCCGCCCAACGGGACGTCCCTCTGATCTACAAGTCGTCGTTCGACAAGGCCAATCGCACCTCGGTCGAGTCGGCGCGCGGCCCCGGCCTGACCCGCGGTCTCGACATCCTCGCGCGGGTGAAGGAAGCGACCGGCTTAGCGGTCACGACGGATTTCCACACGCCCGATCAGGCGGCCGAAGTCGGCCGCGTGGTCGACCTGCTGCAGATCCCGGCGTTCCTCTCCCGTCAGACCGACATGCTCGTGGCCGCGGGCGAGACGGGCCGGGCAATCAACGTGAAGAAGGGCCAGTTCCTCGCCGCGCCGGACGCCCGACACATCCTCGAGAAGGTCTACTCGACCGGCAACCGCGACGTGATGCTGACCGAGCGCGGCGCGACCTTCGGCTACCACAACCTCGTGGTCGATTTTCGCAACTTGCCGCGCCTCGCCGATCTCGGCGCCCCGGTCTGCTTCGACGCGACACATTCCGTTCAGCTCCCCGGCGCCGGCGAAGGCGTCTCAGGGGGCGAACGCCGGTTCATCGAACATCTCGCACGCGCCGCAGTGGCGGTCGGTGTCGATGCCGTTTTTTTCGAGGTTCACGACGATCCCGAACGGGCGCCCTGCGACGGCCCCAACCAGTGGCCGCTCGACCGGTTCGGCACTTTGCTGGACACGCTGCTGGTCATCGATCGATGCGTTCGTCCGCAGAGCTGACGTGGCGCGCTGCCGCCGTGCTCCTGCCGGGCCTGGCCGCAGCGCTCCTGGTGCTGCCCGGATGCGGCGGCGAACCGGACCCCTACGCGCCGCCCGCGACACGAGAAGACACCGTCCTCGCTATGTTCGCGCTCACGCGCGTGAATCATGAAGCCGAGCCGCAGAGTCTCGAACGACTGTTCGGCACGATCACCGACGAACAACAGCGTGCCGCCCTGCTCGACGCCATTGACGCTCTGGCACCGGCGGACGAGATCGAGATCGTCGAGACGTACCCGATGGACGACCTGGTCCGCGAGAGCTTCGATCTGGTCGGTCGCCTCCCCGGTGGTGGCGTCGCTCGCTTCTCCGTGCAGATCGACACCTCGACGGAACCGGGCAGGATCGTCTGGTTCAGTGGCCCCGGCGTCGAATGGCCCGCGCGCAAGCGACGCGGCCCGGGGCTTTCCACCTCGGCACCGCCGACACCTCCCCCGGGAGGATAAGATGACCGGCGAGGAGACGACCTTGGCCCGAGACACCGGCAAACGAGTATTGGAGATCGAAGCGCGTGCCGTCCAGGACCTGATCGGGCGCCTCGACGACCGCTTCGACCGCGCCGTCGAGTTGATCGACGACTGCCCCGGACGGATCGTGGTGACGGGGATGGGCAAGTCCGGTCTGATCGGACAGAAGATCGCCGCCACGTTCTCGTCGACGGGGCGGCCGGCGAACTTCATGCACCCCGCGGAGGCGATTCACGGGGATCTCGGGATGCTGACGAAGGACGATATCCTGCTCGCGCTGTCCAATTCGGGCGAGACCGGCGAGATCGTGCGGCTCCTGGAGCTGGTCCGAAGAATCGGCGCCCGCATCGTCGCCTTCAGCGGCAGTGCCGATTCGACGCTTGCCCGCCACGCGGACGTGCACCTCGACGTCGGAGTACGGGAGGAAGCCTGCAACCTGGACCTCGTGCCCACCGCGTCGACGACGGCCACGCTGGCGATGGGCGATGCCCTCGCCGTTGCGTGCTACGAGCGGCGTGGCTTCTCCGCTCAAGATTTCGCGAGGTTCCATCCCGGTGGGCGGCTCGGCAGGAAACTGCAACGGGTCGAGCAGTTGATGCACCACGACGCAGGGCTGCCGGCGTGCGGCGAGGAGGAGGAAATGAGCCGTGCCGTCGCCCGCATGGACGCGGGTGGGTTGGGCGTCGTCTGCCTGACGGATGGGACGGGCCGGCTGACGGGTGTCCTCACCGACGGCGACCTGCGCCGTCGCCTGCTGGCCACCAACGAGCCGCTGAACGGCGCGGCCCGCGAAGCGATGAGTGCGGATCCCCTGACGGTGCGTGAAGACGCGCTGGCCGTGGATGCGCTCAAGCTCATGGAGGAGCGGAAGATCACCTCGCTTCCCGTGGTCGACGCCGATCACCGCCTGGTCGGGTTGATCCACATCCACGATCTGTGGCGCACCGAACTGTTCTAGAAGAGGGATTGTCTTGCCCGTCAGTGACAACGAGATTCAACGCCGTGCGGCGGAGATCAGGATGATCCTGCTGGACGTCGACGGCGTGCTGACCGACGGCAAGATCTACCTCGGAAACGACGGAGAAGAGTATCGCGCCTTCTTCGTACGCGACGGGCTGGCGATCCGCCTGGGCCAGTCCGCCGGGCTCGAGTTCGGGATCCTTTCCGGCCGGAACTCGCCGCTCGTCGAACGCCGTGCACGTGAGCTCGGCATCGAGCAGATCCACCAGGGGATCCTGGACAAGGGCGGTCAGCTCGACCGGATCGTCGATGAAACGGGCCTGAAACCGGAGCAGATTTGCTTCGTGGGCGACGATTTGATCGATATGCCGGCGCTCCGGCGGGCCGGGCTCGCCGTCTGCCCGGCGGACGGCTGCGAAGAAACGAGCCGTTTCGCGCACTACATCTGTAACAATAAGGGTGGCCAGGGTGCCGTGCGCGAGGTGGTGGATCTGGTTCTGCGCGCCTCGGGACGATGGGACCGAGCCGTGCAGCGTTTCCTGGAGTAGGACAGCGATGCGTTTCTTTTTCATCGTCGTGGTGCTGTTGCTGGTGGTCGGCTACATCGGCTTTACGGTGACCAACCTCGGCTCGGTGGTGACCCTGAAGCTGGGCGGCACCGAGTACCCGGACATCCCGATCTGGCAGGTCGTCATCGTCTCGATCGGGGTCGGCGCCGCGCTGATCGGGCTGCTCGCAACGGTCGAAGGCGCCAGCATCCGTTTCGAGAACCGACGGCTGCGGAAGGAGCTGCACAAGATGGAGCGTGAGCTCAACTTCCTGCGCACGACCCAGCCGAGCGGCGACCGCGTGCCCGAACCCGACGCGATCGAGGATGCCGAGCCCAAGGTGCTGCCGGCGGCGCCGGTGGCGGCGACGCTTTCGGAGCCGGCCACGATGCCGGTTTACGGCGAAAAAGACGACTGGCCGCCGGACAACGACGACGACGATGTCTACACCGGAGGGCGCGCGGTCTGACGCTCCACGGGGTTACGGTGCGTGCGTCTCCGAGACCTTGGCGACCTCACGTTGAAGCTCAACGATCTTGGCCTCGCCGATGTGGGCGCGGAGCACGTCCAGTTCGCGGTCGATGAGTTGCCGGTACAGCTCCCACGGCTCCTCGATCCGGTGTTCGACCACCTGCCGGCGCAACCCTTCGTTGTCCCAGGTTCCGTCCGACTGCAGCTCGGCACCCTCAATGACGTTTTGCGATTTTTCGTCGGCGCAAGCGCGGATGAAGTTCGCGGCACCGGCGCCGACCTCGGAGCGAACCGTCCGGTAGATCAGTCGTTGCATCGCGTTGAAGCAGGCAATCGACTGCTCGAGATCCGCCGGCGGCTCCCAGCCGCCGGCTTCGTCCGACTCGTCCTCGGGCGGCGTCTGGATCGCGGCATCGACTTCTTCCCGTGACAACCGCATGGTGCGTGTGGACTCCTCGAGCTCCCGGAGGTGCGGGTCCTCGATCGGGGTGTCGGCATCCGCTTCGGTGTCGCCGTTCGCACCGACGACCTCGACGTCGACCTCCTCTTGCTCCTCGGCCTGTTCTTCCAGCGCTACGCGAGCGGCGTCGAGGGTCTCGTCCGCACCGGCGCCCAGCGGTGCGGGCTCCTCGACCTCACCGTGTTGGACCTCGATCTCGACCTGCTCGTCCGACTCTTCGTCGAGCGGGATTTCGGTCGATGCGTCCTCGACCGGCTCCTCTTCCGCGGCTTCGATTCCGACGTCCTCGAGCTCGGCGTCCTCGGCTGCCTCGACCTCCTCGGTGGCTTCGAGCTCCTCGGCTTCGAAAGCCTCGCCGGGTGCGGTGTCCTCGTCGGGCTCGTCGTCTGCATCCGGGATCTCTCCGGCGACGTGGACCGGAACCGGTTCTTCGGCCGGCTCCTCCGCCACGACGGGCTCGGTATCGAGATCGACGACATCAACGGGGATCGACTCCGCCGGTCTGCGCTCCTCGACGACACGCGCGTCCAGCGAGCTCAATTCGATGGCGTTCAGCACACGCAGCGTCCACAAGATCTGACAGACGCGGAAGTCCGGAAGATCAACGCCGTCGGCAACCTCGCGGGCCGGTAGCGGATCCTTCAACGCGTTGATCACCTTCCATTCCTCGGCGCCGGCGTCGAGGCCGTCGAGGACATCGAGGTAGCTTTCGGACAGCGAGAGGCGGTGGTCCATCCCGGCGCAGCCTTCCATCACGCGGGACCAGGAGACCACGCGCCGGATGCCCTCGGCGACCAGGCTCTCGATCGAGGCCTCGAGCATGATCTCTTCATGCGTCGGGAGCTCGCCCACGTAGAACGCGAAGTCGCCGTCGTCCCAGCGGAAGGTGTCGTAGACGACCTCGCTGAGCTGCTGGCGCACCATTTCGTCGAGGTCGCGGTCGTCGATCACCCCGAGCTCACGCAGGATCGTGCCGACGCGTTTGTTGGAGAGCATCCGTTTCGCCGTCTCTTCACGATCGTGCAGCGAGATCACGCCGCGTCGCAGCAGGTACGCGATCAAGCCATCGTCGCCGTCATTGCTCGTCGCGAACACGCAGCGGCCTTCCTGGAAATGGAACGTGCGCTCGCGCATGCGGCGACTCACGTGCAGGATGCCGGTCGCGCCGCGCTGGGCGACACCGATCAGGACATCGGCGAAGTGGACCTCGGCCAGGCTGCCCTGCCACTCGGCGTCACCGGACTCGGCCAGGCTCGGCTTCTCCTCGATCAGGCCCAGCACCTTGAGGCCCCAGAGCGTCTGGTAGATCTCGAAGTTGGAAAGGAACACTTCCCGGCACAGTCCCTCGACGCTCTCGTCCCCCTGTTCGAGGCGGACGACGAGCAGTTCTTCGCCTTCGCTGAGCCGTACCCCCTCGAGAGCGTCGCGCCAGTCCTCACGCAGACGATACATCGTGCGCGGCGTACCGACGCTCCGGCGGATGCGTGCAAACGAACGGATGCTGCGAATTCCGGAGAGTAGCAACTCACCCGTGCTCACGTTCAGCGTGATCAACTCGTCGGTCGGCAGCGGACCTTCTTCGAAATGATATTCACCTTCTTCCCACGCGAACAGATCGAGCACGATCCGCTTGACCTGGAGGAGCACACCGTCCACGAGGTGTTCGGCGGGCAGCGCGCCGTTCTCCACGAGCAGCGTCCCGATGCGTTTCCCGCTGTGCATCTGCGATACGGATTGCTCGAGCTGGGCCAGGGTGATCCGCCCCTGACGCAGCAGCAACTCACCCAGCCGATCGTCGGTCTTGTTGCTGGCCGCGAAGACGATCCGCCCGTCATCCAGGTAGACGGTCTTGTGCGCGTCCTTGTACTTGAAGTGGATCAGGCCGGTCTTGCGCGCACGGCACAGCGCCCATAGAAGGTCGGGCAGCGCCAGACCTTCGAGCCGGCCGGCTTGCAGTCCGACGGAGAAACCGCCGTCTTGAGACGTGTTCATTCCAGACGACCCCTATCGCGGCAACCGCCGGGTCGAGGTGACCCAGCCCTACGCAACCTAAGTTAGTGCCAGGAAAAAACGCGTCAAGTTCCCGCAACCGGACCCCGAAATCAGTCTTTTTGGGCGCCGGGGGTCGGCTCGGAGGCCTCCTCGACGAGCATCACGGGGATCCCGTCGCGAACCGGGTAGATGCGGCCACATCCGCCGCATTCCAGGCCTTGCTCCTGCTCCAGCTCGCGCACCCCACCCTGGCAGGCCGGGCAGATCAGGATTTCGAGTAGTTCCGCGTCCAGCGCCATCATGCCCCCCATCCAGAGATATCTCGGTATATCCCGCACACGTCGGAATGTCAAAGAGGGCGAGGTAGACTCCGCCCCGATGCTCGATCTGCCACCCAGGTTTCGCGAAGCGCTCGAGGGCGACGGCGAGGGCTTGCGTGTGCTGATCATCCGGCTGGGCGCAATGGGCGACATCCTGCGGACGATCCCGGCCGTGCGGTTGCTGCGCCGCGAGCTGCCGGCCGTGAAACTCGGGTGGGTGCTCAACTCGAGCTGGGAGATCCTGCTGCGGGAACACCCCGACGTGAACGTGACGCTACCGTTGCCGAGGAAGGAGTGGGACGCGGCCTTGGTGTCTCCGATGCGCTGGCCGCGGCTACTCGCGGGTGTGTCGCGCTTTCGACGGACCGTCGCCGGTTTCGGGGCGGATCTCGTTCTCGACTTCCATGCAAACCTGCGCAGCGGGTGGATCGGACGCTGGTCGGGGGCCGAGGTGCGGCTGGGGTACGCCGGCCACCAGCAGAAAGAAGGCAACCACTGGTTCACCACGCACCGCGTCCCTTCCGGTGATCGGCGGACGCCGCGCCTCGAGCGTAACCTCGACCTCGTCGCCGCATTAGGGGTGCCGCGAGAGCCGGTTCCCGATGCAGGCCTGGCGCTCCCGTCGAGTGGACGGGAGGAAGCGGCCCGTATCCTGCGCGACCTTCCCCACCGCTTCGCCCTGCTCTCACCGTCGGTGAGTGCGAAGCAGGCGGGCAAGAAACCGCCAGCCGAGTTGCTGGCGGCCGCGGTCGACCGTCTCCACGAGCAGGGTCTCCCGACACTCGTCGTCTGGGGCCCGGGCGAGGAAGACGACGCGCGTGAAGTGCTGGACACGGCCCGAACGCCGGCCGGTCTCGCGCCGCCGACGACCCTGCCCGTCCTCGCGGCGCTGACCGAACGTGCCTCCGTCTTCATGTCGGGAGACACCGGTCCCATGCACCTCGCCTGCGCGTTGAGTTGCCCGGTCCTCGCGTTCTACGGACCCACCGATCCGGTCGTCAATCAACCGTGGAACGTCCCCTTCCGTGCGGTCTATCCGCCCGAACGGCTGTACACCGGAATCAAGAAGATCGACCGGCGCCGCGGCTTTGAGGGCCTGACCGCGGATCGAGTGTGCCGCGCGGTCGACGAACTACTCGACGAGTGCTCAGACTAACGGCGCCAGCCGCGGCGGTGGCGTTCGAGCTTCGCCAGGTCGCGGTGCTCGCGCAGTTCCCAGCGCCGGGCGAGTCCGACATCGCCGGGAGCGTACAGCTTCGGCCAATCCGGTTCGGTGTCGACGTGGCGGTCGTTCACATAACCGATCTTGAGATACGAGCGCTCGATCCGGCGCAACGCATCGATGCGACGATCAACGTCGATCGCGCCATCGTGCGCCGTACAGCGGTCCAGGTCGAGGATCCAGGCGCGGCCGGCCTCGTCGAGCAGCAGATTGCCCAGGTTGAGGTCCGGGTGCTCGAACCCGGCATCGTGAAGCCCGCGCACCGTGGCGAGGGCGACGCGCCACTCCTCGTCGCGGATCCCGTCGGCCAGAAACAGCCGACCGAGGTCGCGGCCACCGGCGACGGTCTCGAGCGCGAGCCAACCGCGCCACAGGCCCGGCGGCCCCCCGACGACGAGGAGTGCGAGCGCGGCGGGGGTGGCCACACCACGTTGCCGTGCGAGACGCGGCAACGACAGGTTCTGCAGCAGGCGCTCACGCACGGCGAATCGATCGCGCCACAGCCGCGCAGCGAGACCGCCGCGGCGCAACTGCTTGAGCGTCACGTGCCGGCCCGCGTCCTCGATGTGGGCGATCCTCCCCCGCCCCGCCGGAGAGCCGGCGTCGATCATGGCCTCCCAGCGCGCCTGATCCGTCAGCCGGAGCTGCTCCGCGTTCCGCTCGAAGCCCTCGGCGACCCACAGGTCACCGTCCGCGACATCGATGCGTCGGTAGCCTTCGATGTTCTTCACTCACGCGCCTTGCGGCGCTTGCCGCCAAAGATCCAGGCAACCGCGACACCGAGGAGGTAGAGCAGGATCATCGGCACCGCGAAGACCGCCATCGTGGGGATGTCTCCGGTCGGGGTCAGGACCGCCGACAACACCGCGATGACCATGACTGCGATCTTGAAGTGCCGCATCAGGAATCCCGGTGTGACCAAGCCCACGCGCGAGAGGAAAAAGATCACGACGGGAAGCTCGAACACGAGCCCCATGCCGAGGATGATCCAGCTCTCGAATCCGAACGCCGAGCGCAGAGTGATCTGCGCATGGAATTCGCCGCCGAGACGCAACAGCCAACGCGCCGCCGTCGGCGTGGCCACGACGTACCCGAACCAGCCACCCGTAACGAAGAACAACGTCCCGAAAAAGATGAACGGGGCGACCATGCGGCGCTCTTTCGGATAGAGCCCCGGCGAAACGAAGGCCCAGAGCTGGTACAGCAGCCAGGGCGCCGAAACGAACAGCGCCGCCAGGGCCGATGCCTTCATGTAGATCGTGAAGGGCTCGGTCATGTTGATGAACACGATCTCGCCGCCCTCGAACATGTGCTGGCGGATCGGCGCGACCAGGAACTCGAGCAGCCGCCCGGCGATGGCCCAACAGGCACCGAAAGTGACCAGGAAACCGATCAGTGCCTTGAACAACCTCGACCGCAGCTCGTCGAGATGCTCCAGCAACGACATCTTCGCTTCAGGGTTTCTGTTTGTCGACGTCATCGTCCGGTCCGGGCTTCTCCGGCTCGAATTGAAGTTGGCGGGCGATCGACAAGTCGGTCTCTCGAACGGTCTGTTCAACGTCCCGGGCGGCCTGTTTGATCTCCGTGCTCTCGACCTCGCGCTCCAGGTTCATCTTGAAATCGGTCGTCGCACGGCGGAATTCGGAGAAGGCCTTGCCGACCGTCCGCCCGATCTGCGGCAGTTTCCGCGGACCGAAGAGCAGCAGTCCCAGAATCAGGATCATCAGCAACTCGGGGCCACTTATCGACGTAAACATGGTGGACCGATCCTTCTGCCAGCGGCCTAAAACCTGGCAAGCGTACCCACTTTAGGGGTTTTCGTTGTTGCAAGTCCAACCCGATCATATAATTTAATGGAATTACGAATTCTTTTCGAGGAGAGCTCGATGCGCCCGTACCGCAACTACTCGATCGCCACCCTGGTCATTCTCGCGGTCGGCACGCTGGCCGGCGGTCTTCTCGGCAGCCAGGTCGACGCCGATTCAACCAAGCCGGAGGACCAATTCTGGACATTCGGCCGGGTCCTGGCTCTGGTGGAGGACGAGTTCGTCGGCGAGACCGATTCCGAGAAGCTGGTCAACGACGCGATACGGGGGATGCTCCAGCAGCTCGACCCGCACAGCAACTACCTCAACGCGGAAGCCTTCGCCGAGATGCGCGACGAGCAGCGCGGCAAGTTCAGCGGGCTCGGCATCCAGATCACCAAGCGCGGCCCCGACAAGCCGCTGACGATCATCGCGCCGATCGACGGGACACCGGCCGATCGTGCCGGGCTGCGCTCGGGCGACGTGATCTCCAAGATCAACGGTGAACCGACGCTCGAGCTGACCGTCAACGGGGCCGTTCGCAAGCTCAAGGGCCCCAAAGGCACGTCGGTGACGATCACGATCGAGCGCCCCGGTCCGACCGAGCCGTTCGACGTCACGATCGAGCGTGACGACATCCCCGTCGAGTCGATTCGTGTTTCGCACATGCTCGAGGGCGACGTCGGCCTGATCCGCATGACCAATTTCACGTCCACGACCGCCCGTGAGCTGGACGACGCGATCACGAAGCTGAGCGAGCAGGGCATGACAAAACTGCTGCTCGATCTGCGGGGCAACCCCGGCGGACTGCTCGACCAGGCCGTCCAGGTTTCCGAGCGCTTCATCCCGTCGGGAGAGCTGATCGTCTACACGCGCGGGCGCATCCGCGGTTCCAAGGCGGATTATGTCGCGAAGCGCAACGTCGAGCGCTGGGACAACTCGCTGGTCCTGCTCGTCGACGGCAGCTCCGCTTCGGCCAGCGAGATCGTCTCCGGTGCGGTGCAGGATCACGACCGCGGGCTGATCGTCGGCGAGACGACGTTCGGCAAGGGTCTGGTCCAGCGCGTGATTCCGTTGCAGCAAGGCGGCGGAGCGCTGGCGGTCACGACGGCGAAGTACTACACGCCGAAGGGACGCCTGATCCAGCGCGACTACAGCGACTTCGAGGAGTATTACTTGACGCGGTCGCACAGCGAGACCCGTAAGAACGGCGAGGTCATCCCGGAATCCGGGAACGATGAAGTCTTCCTGACGGAAAGCGGTCGGAAGGTGTACGGCGGCGGTGGGATCCGCCCGGACTACGTCGTCGAGAGCCCCGATCCGCCGACGCTGATCTACCGTCTCGTGCGCGAGAACCTGGTGTTCGACTTCTCCGTACGCTACGCCAACGATCACGAGGATCTCGAGATGGGTTTCACGGTCGACGAACCCATGCTCGAGGAGTTCAAGGAGTTCCTCGCCTCGCGTGACTTCGGTTACGAGCAGGAGGAATTCGACGAAGCGATCGAGTTCTTCTCGCTGCGGCTCCAGGCCCAGATCGGGCGTCTGCTCTGGGGTGCCGAGGAAGAGAGCCGCATCCTGGCTTCCTCCGACCCACAGATCCAGAAGGCCCTCGAGGTCTTCGGCGAGGCGGCGGACCTGCACAGCCGTGTTTTGCGTCTCGGAGAATCCGACGAGGACCTGGTCGCCGAGGTCGACGAACCGGCGCAGTAACTCAAGCCGCGATCAACCGGTACTTGCCCGCCACATCCACGTCGTGGAAGCGACGCAGGACGATCAAGCGGTTGCGCGCGTCTGCGGGAAGGCCGTCGATGAACTGAACGGCGCCGCGCGCCGCTTGCCGGTAACGATCGGCGATGGCCGGATCGTCGTCGACATAATCACCCTTCTCGAACAGATGGTGCCGGAGCCAACTGCGCTCACGCGGGTCCAACCGGCCCCGGCCCGCGGCCAGGAAGTGGACCAGGACGAGGTGTTTCGTCACGTTGGCCTGGAGCTCGAGCTCGAACAGGCTCACCTCGCGGCCCTGCCGCTTCCGCCACACGAGCAACAGCAGGTGGTCGAGCTCCTCGACCAGCGTGGAGAAAGCATCGACGTTCTCGTCGGCCAGGCCGCGTTGCGGGGGGTGACGTTCGAGGATCTCGATCAACTCGTCCGGGTAGTAGATGCACGCGCGTAGCGCGCCGGGGGTGTCGCGCACGAGCGTTCGGGCTTGCGCCGTCTCGGAGTGAACACTCGTCAGGGCTTCGCGACCCGCGTAGAAGCGCCGATAGCCGGCGTTACCGACGACGAACCGGCCCAGATCGTCGATCCCGCTCTCGAAACCGTAGGTGCGCTCGATGAGCCCGCGGAGTTGTTCGAGGAGGCTCATGCCTCGCGGTCCCGGTCGACGGGTGTGTAGGTGAAGCGATCGCCGTCGTAGCCGATCGACAGCGCCTCGTAGCCCGGCTGCATCCGCGCCAGTTCCATCACGCGTCGTCTCATCTGCTCTGCGTCGTAGGCTCGCTCCCCGGCACGAACCTCGCGAAGCCACTCGATCAACCGCGTACGATCCGCGTTGGATGCGCGGTCCTCGACCCGGATCTTCTTGGCGATCTCGACGTTGCAGACCGACTCGAGCGTGGCGGCGAGCCTGCGCGCGCCGTAGGCGTCGGAGAAACCGCGGCGGATCAGCTCCTCGCGGGCGTCGGGGTCGAGGTCCAGCCGCAATCCGTGGACCTCCTCGTAACGCCTGGCGATCCTGTCGAATTCGAGACCGAGGATGCGTTGGGCGCTCGCCAGCTTGAGGCGATCGAAGTGAATCAGCCGGACGCGGTTGACGAACTCCGGCTTGAGACGTCGGCGCAGCTCGCGACGCACGTCCTGGGCGGCGACCGTCTCGCGCTGATCGCCGTCGAGGAAGCCGACCATCGCGGCGTCCTGCTGGGCGTCGCTGTAGCCGAGGTTGGACGTGAAGAAGATCAGGCAGTTGGAGAAGTTCAGCACGTTGCCGCGATTGTCCGTCGTCGTGCCGCGGTCGAGGATCGAAAGGAAGAAAGTGACGAGCTGTGGATGCGCCTTCTCCACCTCATCGATCAACAGGATCGAGAGCGGCGCGTGCGACGACCTTTCGTGGAAGGCGGTCAGCATGCCCTCCTCGTCGGAGCGGATGAAGCCGCGGGTCGCACCGCGCAGCTCGTTGATGTCGGAGGGGTAGGTGTAGTTCGGCCCCTCGATCGTGAGCGTCGGGATGTCGATCTTCCACAGTCCGGCGAGCGCCCGACCGAGCGATTCGACGAGGTGGTTCTTGCCGACACCGGTGGGACCGACCAGGAAGTACGCCGGCGGCCGGCGCAGGTCGCGCGTCCCGGCGGCGAACAGGCTGAACTCGTCGCACACCGCCCGGACCGCCCCGGGCTGGTCGATGACGGTCGATTGCAGCGCGGAATCGAGCATGTCGAGATCGAGCGACGAGAACAGCAGGATCCGTTCGTAGGCCGACAGGAGCTGATCGCGTGTCAGGACGGCCTCGCCCTCGTGGGCGCCGCGGGCAGCCGCCTCGTACTGGGTGGCGTCGCGATCGCGCGCGGCCTGGATGTCCTGTCCGGCCGCCGCGGCGAGTTCGGTCGACGGCGGAACTCCCGGCCCCTGGAAAGAAACCAGCGAGAGCTCGGGGTCGGACGCGAAACCCGACTCGCTGTCCTTGAGAACCTCGGCGTAGACGCTGAACTTACGTGCGCACTGCCGCAGGAAGACGACCTCTTCCTCGATGGGCAACGCGGCGAGCCTGTTGTCGCGGAAGAAATCCCTCAACCGGCGGTCCTCGGCGAGCAACTCGAGCATCTCGCCCGCGGCCGTGTAGGCCCGTGCTCCGAGCTCGGCGAGGTCGTAGCCCTTGACCCGACGTCGACCCAGGAGTCCGTGATCGAACAACGCCTTGTCCGCCAAGCGGCGGACGTCATCCGGCAACCGCCGGATCAGGTAGCGCTCCTGCCCCTCGAGATCGGGTTGCTGATCCATGAAACGGCGGACCAGACGATCGACGAGACGGTCGGGCTCCATGATCCGCGCGATGCGCCGGTCGGTGTAGACGTCCTTCAGGAGGAGCGAGCATTCTTGGACGACCCGGACGAGGTGCCGTAGCTCGAGGTCGTCCATGACCCGGTCGGGCGAGACGCGGCCGGCCGCTTCGCGCAGGCGTGCCGCCAGCGCGTCGGGCTCCAGGCTCTCGATCTTGACCCCGGGGGGGCGTTCGTGACCCATCGGACCCTCCGTCCCGTTTCACGCTGAAGATGGGTCCGGACGGGCTCGTTTGCACGCCAAGCGGGGAGAGCCGAGCGGCCCGGCAGGAAAGTCCGGTCGCCAAAAAGGTCTGTCTTGCGGGTAAACTTTTTTGCGGGGCCCGCCTTGACACCTTTTTGAGCCGATCCTATAGTACTGGCACTCGGCGCCCAGGAGTGCCAGAGAATGTCCATAAATACTCACAAACAAAGGGTTTAAGCCCTACACTAGGAGACTCGAAATGAAGGTAAAACCACTCTACGACCGTGTGCTCGTGAAGCGGATCGAGGAGAAGGAGCAGCGTCGCGGCGGGATCATCATCCCGGACACGGCGAAGGAAAAGCCGATGGAGGGCAAGGTCGTCGCCGTCGGCGCCGGCCGCCTGAACAAGGACGGCAGCCGCGCTCCGCTGGAGGTGAAGGCCGGCGACCGCGTGCTGTTCGGCAAGTACGCCGGCCAGGAGATCAAGATCGACGACAAAGAGCACGTCATCATCAAAGAAGACGAAGTGCTCGGCATCATCAGCTAACCATCCCTTTCAACTTCAGCCAATAGCTGTTTAGGAGCATTTCAAATGGCAGCCAAAACGATCACGTACGCCGAAGATGCGCGGCAGAAAATGCTGCGCGGCGTCAACAAGCTGGCCGATGCGGTCAAGATCACGCTGGGGCCCAAGGGCCGCAACGTGGTCCTCGAGAAGAAGTTCGGCTCCCCGCTGTCGACCAAGGACGGCGTGTCCGTGGCCAAGGAGATCGAGCTCGAAGACCCCGCCGAGAACATGGGCGCCCAGCTCGTCCGCGAGGTCGCCAGCAAGACCTCGGACGTCGCCGGCGACGGCACGACGACCGCGACCGTGCTGGCCCAGGCGATCTTCCGCGAGGGCGTCAAGGCCGTGACCGCGGGCGGCAACCCGATG
>JABAOE010006913.1_pt4 | contig 34445 bp, 33 predicted proteins | sample 7062141 | NCBI WGS metagenome assembly JABAOE01 (sample SAMN14538627, study PRJNA623070) | marine sediment metagenome | biome: marine biome [ENVO:00000428]; feature: marine pelagic biome [ENVO:01000023]; material: deep marine sediment [ENVO:00002113] | place: India: Gulf of Khambhat ...
GTCGACGATCAAGTTGCCGTCAGCCTGGCCGATCATCACGGCCGGGATGTCGACGAGTTCCGAAGAGCCGTTCATGACGAGCGGCTCGCCGGCATTGTTGTAGACGATGACGGCAACAGCGCCGGCATCGCCGGCGTTTTCGATCTTGACATCGAAATCGCAGCCGCCGCGTTGAACCAGCGCAATCCTGCCAGTTATTTCACTGTCGTTGATTAGTGCCTCGCAGGCGTCTGCCGTCGTGCCGGCACCGCCGTCCTCGAGCACGTCTTCACCGTCGTCGACGAGCAAGACGAGCTCTTCGATTGCGCCCCGGTCCTCGAGGCGCGGTGTAAAATTCCCTTCCTTGCTCGCGATACGATTGGCGATCGAGGCGGGAGCGAGAATCTCGATGGCCTCACTGGAAGACTCGCCATCGCGGGAGGACGCTCCGGCTGTGAGTACCCATGGCGCACCGGCCGGGGAGCCTATGGTGCCGAGGTTCGGGCCTTCGTTGCCGGCAGCGACGACGGTGAAAATGCCGGTCTTGGTGGCAGCAAGCAGCGCAACGTCATCGGGTGCAGTGACACTTGCGAGCGAGCTGCCAACGGAATAATTAATGATATCGACGCCGTCGCCGACCGCAGCGTCTATTGCATTTGCCAGGTCGGATGTGTTGCAGCTGGCGCGCACGTCGCCGGGCCGCAGCCAGCAAGCTTTGTAAGCCGCAACGCGGGCGCGAGGGGCGATGCCTTCGATGCGGCCGATGAACTTGTCGAAGATGGAGGCCTGCACCCGGTTTCCGGCTGCCGTTGTCGCCGTGTGAGTGCCGTGACCGTCGACGTCCCTGGCCGAGCGGATTTCACCCCCGTCGATCGGCCCGCTGGCCTCGGCTCCGGCAATGAACCAGCGGGCACCGACAAGCTTGTTGTTGCAATCGGACTCGCTGAAGCGCTCGCCAGTCTGGCAGATGCCGTTCCAGTTTTCGGGCGGATCGAATTCGAGAACATCGTCACGCCGCTCAAAGCGGTGACACAGCCAGCGACCCAAGAGGGAATTCTCGGCCCAATCGCTGTCGCAGATGCGCGGCCGATCCGCCCGACGAGCTTCGTCGAATCCCGGGTGTTCTGGATAGATGCCGCTGTCGATGATGCCGATGATCAGGCCTTCACCGTTCAGTCCGAATTTCCCGCGCAGCCCACGATCGTTATCGAACAGTTCGAGGAAGTCGAGGCTGAAATTGGTCGGCAGCGGCCGGATCTCGTCCTCCCAGACTTCGAGAACTTCAGGCAGATTGGCAAGCTTGTGAGCGTCTGCTGGGTTTAGCCGTGCGGCAAAGCCGTTGAGGCTGTACCGGTAGCGATAGATGAGTTCGGGATTGAAGCCAGCTTTCGCCAATATACGATCCTGCTGTTCGGCGAGTTCGGCCACATACCCCTGCACTGCAGGATCCACTTTGCTGAAACGGCTGCGCGCGGCCAAGGTTGCCCCGACCCGAGCTGTCGCGGTTTTCAAAGTAGCATAGCGTTCGGCGGCAGAAGGTGCGCGAAGCTGCACAATGTAAGTCTTGCGCAACTCCGGATTTTCGCTACCGGCAAGCCGGATGGCGCCGAGGCTGCCAGCATCGCGCAGAAGCGACTCGTATTCGGCAACAGAAGTCCCGGCAAGTAATACGAGCACACCCGCCCAAAGGACCGGTTTCAAATCACGCGTTGCGATAGCCGCTTACCTCTTCGGCAGACGCGCTGACGCCGAGCCCAAGTGCCATCCGGTTGACGAAGTTGAAATAGGCAACGATCAGCGTCAGGTCGAGTATGTCCCGGTCGGACAGACCGACAGCACGAAGCTCGCCGAGATCACTCTCCGTCATCGCATTCGGGGCGGATGTGAGTTTCTCCGCATGGCGTACGATATTGCTCAGCCGGGGCTCGAGGGTTTCGAGGCCATCTGCACAGACGAGCATCTCGATTGTTTCGTCGTCGTCCAGATAATGCTGCAGAGCTTCGCGATGATGGCTGACGCAATAATCGCATTCGTTGGTCTCGGAGACGACGACGGCGATGGCTTCGCGTTCGAGCCGGCTGAGGCCGGACTTGTCGAACATCAACGTCAGGTAAAGATCGAGATGTCCGCGAAGGGCAGCAGGGTTGAGGCTGTGTACTTTGAGGATGTTGGATAGCTTGCCGCGTTTGGCGATAAGATCTGCATACACATCGCCGAGCTCGCCATCGGCTTCGGCAACTTCTACTTCGTCAATCCAGGACATTTCAATCTACCCGCCAGGGCCGGCACCGCACAATCGGCCAAGTCAATCGACGATGTCGTCGCTTGCAATAAGCTAGCATCTCACGAAGCCGACTCGCCGAGCCAGTCCCGCGGGCGCAAATAGTCGGTATAAAGTGTCTCTTCTGCAGAACCGGGTTCGGGATGCCAATCGTACTCCCAGCGAACACTCGGCGGCAGCGACATGAGAATCGATTCGGTCCGACCGCCCGACTGCAGACCAAATTTTGTGCCGCGGTCATAGAGCAAGTTGAATTCGACGTAGCGCCCGCGGCGATAGCGTTGGAATTCGCGCTGACGGTCACCATAAGGGTGATTCGCCCGGCGTTTCACGATCGGCCGGTAGGCCGGCAGAAAGCTGTCGCCGACGGATTGCAGGAAAGCAAAGCTTTTCTCGAAGCCGAATTCGTTGACGTCGTCGAAAAAGAGACCGCCGACCCCCCGAGTTTCCTGGCGATGCGGCAGAAAAAAATATTCATCGCACCAGGTTTTGAAGCGGGGATAAACATCGTCACCGAACGCGCTACAAGCGGCACGCGCCGTCTCGTGCCAGTGCATGACATCGTCGTGGAAAGGATAAAACGGCGTCAGGTCGAAGCCGCCCCCGAACCACCAGATCGGATCGGCGCCCGACTGCTCGGCGACGAACAGGCGCACGTTCGCGTGCGACGTGGGGACATAGGNNACCACCATGCCGAAGCCTCGTCGTCCGCTTCGCCGGCCGCAAAAAAGCGGAAATTCGCATGCGTCGTCGGCACGTAGGGATTGAGGGGATGGATGACGAGCGAGACGCCGACCGCCTCGAATCCGAGCCCCGCGAGTTCGGGTCGAGCCTTGGTCGCCGAGGGGGGCATCTGTTTACCGTAGACATGGGAATAGCCGACCCCGGCCTGCTCGAAGATGGCACCTTCGCGCAATATGCAGCTGATTCCGCCGCCACCGCCCGGTCTGTCCCAGGTGTCGCGTCTGAACTTACTCTTCCCGTCGAGCACCTCGAACTCGGCGACAATCCGGTTCTGCAGTGACTCAAGATAGTCTTTCACGCGCTGAACGTCGTACATTGTGCTGGCTACCGAAGCTTTTCGCCGGTCTCGAGGTTACGAATCTGTGAAGGGCCGCTCGCCGGTCCGCAGTCTCCCGGGACGATGTAGTCTACAGAAGCGCCGAACAGCCGGCGAAGCACATAGCGATTTCTCGCGACCGGGCGGCCGCTGATATTTGCACTCGTCGATACGATCNNATGACGCGCAAATTTACGCCGCAGGACGTAGCGATTTCTCGCAACCGGTTGACCAGCGATGTTTGCGCTGGTCGAGACGAGCGGCGAGTCGACGGCGGCACAGAGTGAGCGGGCGATTGGATTCGTCGTGATCCGAACGGCCAGGGTCGCGTGGTTGCCGCGCACCAGGCTCGAGACACCTGGTGCGGCCCGAACGAGCCAGGTCACAGGCTGTTTTGGGCTGGGATCCGGGATTTTGGCGTAGTCGTAGTCGATCCAGTCCGCAAATTGCGCGCCCTCGGCGGCGATGAGAATCAGGCCTTTCGAGGGGTCCCGCTGTTTGAGAGCCAGCAACCTGCTCAACGCCAGGGCGTCATCAGGCAAGCAGCTGAGGCCGAAAATCCCTTCTGTCGGACAGGTGACAAGGCCGCCACCCAATAAAACGTCGGCCGCCAGTTTGATGTGCACCTTCAACGACGGCGACCGTTACTCGGCCTTTTTGTCCATTGGTTTCCGCGTGACTTTTTTCTTCGCGGCTTTCTTTTTGCCACGGCGGCCCCGCGCGGGCGCCTGAGCGAGCAGTTCTCTGCATTCCTCGATACTCAAAGACGCCGGGTCACGGTCCTTGGGGACGCGTGCATTCTTGGTCTTATCGGTGATGTAAGGTCCGTATCGCCCGTTCAGGACCTGGATGCCTTCGGCTTCGAAGTCCTGGATGATTCGGTTAGCGTCGGCCTGCTTTTTCTCTTCGATCAGCTCGAGGGCACGGGGCAACTCGATCGTGTATGGGTCGTCGCCGCCGCGGATCGAAACATACTTATTGCCATACCGCACATAGGGACCAAAGCGCCCGATGCTCGCCGATACCGGCAGGCCGTCCGGAGTCTCTCCCAGCTCTCGCGGCAGCTTGAAAAGCTCGAGCGCCTCGTCGAGTCCGATCTCGCCCATCTTCTGGCCGGCCCTCAGGCCTGCGAACTTTGGTTTCTCCTCGTCGTCTTTGGTGCCGATCTGCACGAACGGCCCGAATCGTCCCATGCGCACGGATACCGGCTTGCCGGACTTCGGATCGGTACCGAGTTCGCGCGCTTGTGCNNGGTGACGGATTCCTCCTTGTCGACGCACAGCTGGTGAAATGGTGTCCAGAACTCCTGCAGTAACGGTATCCAGTCTTTTTCACCCAATGAGACGGCATCGAGATCGTCCTCGAGCCGAGCTGTGAAGTCATAATCGACATAGCGCGTAAAGTGATCGGTCAGAAAACCGTTCACGATCCGGCCAATATCGGTCGGGATGAGGCGTTTGCCGTCCATTTCCACGTATTCGCGATTTTTCAGCGTGGCGATGATGCTGGCATAGGTCGAAGGCCTACCGATGCCGTACTCCTCGAGCGTTTTGACGAGGCTGGCCTCCGTAAACCGTGGCGGCGGCTCGGTGAAATGCTGCTCCGGGCGCAGAGCCTCGAGGCGGATGGTATCGCCCTCGGCGATCTCCGGTAACAGGCGGTCGCCGTCATCGTCGATATCGCTGTCGTCCTTGCCCTCCTGGTAGACAGCGAGGAATCCGGGTTCGAACAGAACCGAGCCGTTGGCCCGAAACCGGTGTCCGAGTTCGGGCTCGCCGGCGGCAAGTTCGACGGCAACGGTATCGAATACCGCGGGGACCATCTGTGACGCCATCGTTCGTTTCCAGATCAGGGAATAGAGAAGGTGCTGATCCTCGTCGAGAGCATTCTTTAGGGACTCCGGTGAGCGCAGTGCCGACGTCGGCCGGATCGCTTCGTGGGCCTCCTGAGCGTTCTTTGCCTTGGTTTTGAACTCGCGCGGTCTTTCCGGCAGAGCAACTTTGCCGAATCGCTCACCGATTGCAGCGCGGACATCCTCGATCGCAAGCTCGGAAAGCGTGACCGAATCGGTGCGCATGTAGGAAATGAGGCCGACATTTCCCTCACCGGGCACCTCGATGCCTTCATAGAGCCGCTGCGCTACCCGCATCGTCCATTGTGTATTGAAGCCGAGTTTGCGCGCTGCTTCCTGTTGTAGCGTCGATGTCGTAAAGGGGGCGGCAGGATTGCGGCGGCGCTGCTTTTTGGTCACGGAGACAGCGCGCAGCGTTCCTGCAGCAGCGTCGGCGAGCGTCTTTTCAGCGGCTTGCGCTGTCGAGGCATTTTCGATCGTAAACTGTTCGACCTTTTCACCGCGGAGAGCTACAAGTCGTGCAACGAAAGCTTGGTCATCTTTGTTGACGTCAGCCTCGATCGTCCAGTACTCGCGAGGCTTGAATGCTTCAACTTCGAGCTCACGTTCGACGATCAGGCGCAGTGCCGGACTCTGGACGCGACCAGCGGAAAGGCCACGCTGCACTTTCTTCCACAGTAACGGCGAAAGATTGAATCCAACCAGATAGTCGAGGGCACGCCGCGCTTGCTGCGCGCCGACCAGGTCCGATGAAATATCACGGGGATTAGCAATCGCCTGCTGCACGGCCGGCTTGGTAATCTCATAGAAAACAACACGGTGTATCGGCTTGCCGTTCAGAGCATTCTTCTCCTTGAGCAGCTCCACGAGATGCCAGGAGATCGCCTCGCCTTCGCGATCCGGGTCAGTCGCCAGATACAGAGCGTCGGCCTTTTTCAGCGCGCTGATAATTGCCTTGACGTATTTTTCGCTCCGGTCGATCACCTGATATTTCATGGCGAAATCGTGCTCGGTATCTACCGCGCCCTCTTTAGGTACGAGATCACGCACATGACCGTAAGACGCCATGACCTCGAAATCCTGGCCGAGGTATTTACTGATCGTCTTGGCCTTGGCAGGGGACTCCACTATGACGAGATTCATCAGACGCAATCCAGATCGTTAAAAGTCGTGTTTGCAGGAAATGCCGCGGACCACTTACATGCTTGCTCGCGGTCTGTCAAGAAAAGGCGGTTTCATTCGCTGCTGCAACACCGGCCCAGAAATGCTTCCGGGCGCGCGGGTGCAGCATTCAGTGGACGGCGCCCGAAGGGTCCTCGAACACGAGATGTTCCATGCGCGAATAGGCAAGTTCCTGGCCTGGCTGACTGAACAAAACCATGAGCACCACCCATTTGATCTGCTCCACGTCAATATCCGCGGAATCCAGCGCGAGCAAACGATCGACAAGGATTTCGCGCTGCGGTGGCGAGAGGATTCCGATCTGCTCGAGGTAGCTTATATAGCCGCGCGAAGAGACGTTGAGACGCTCCTGCTCGAAGTCGCTGAAGATACGAGTGCCGAATGCGGTTTGAGCGTTAAAGGTGCGACCGTCCTGATGGTCCGTCAGGCCGTCGAGCCAGTCGAGCGCCCGATCGATCTCGGCGTCTGCGAAGCCGGCCCGAGTGAGCTCGTCGCGCAACTCATTCTGATCAGCTTCGGGTTCTTCTTCGGTGTCGACGTATGTCTCAAACAGGTACATCAGCACGTCGAGTACGTTTTCTTTCATGCCTGGAGCGGCTCCCCTACGATGTTGATTCTTGCCTAGGCTCAGTCAGCAATGAATATCGCCCGCCTGAAAGCGACTCGATTTCCCCGTTGAGCTCCAGGATGAGAAGCATGGAGGAAAGCTGATCGATCGTCAATCCGGACAAAGTGGCCAGTTCGTCAATCGTGATCGGATCATGACCTATCAATTTCCGAAGATATGAATAGTCATCGGGCTCTTCGCTGACTGTTGCATCGTACTCCATTGAATTAAAGGAGTTTTGTGAGATACAAGCGGCAAGCGATGGAAGTTCCGAGACGATGTCGGCAGCCGATTCGACGAGCTTTGCGCCCTCGCGAAGCAGCTTATGACAGCCCTTGGCAAGCGGATTATGGATAGAACCCGGCAGCGCGAAAACCTCCCGGCCCTGTTCGGCGGCGAGCCGGGCAGTAATCAGCGAGCCGCTCCTTCGCGCTGCTTCGATCACGATCGTACCAAGGCAACAGCCACTGATCAGGCGGTTGCGCTCCGGGAAGTGATGTCGATGCGGCGCGGTGCCGAGCGGGTATTCACTGACCAATGCCCCTGAGCTCGCGATCGAGCGGGCGAGTGCGGCATTCGAGGCCGGGTAAATGCGGTCTATACCGTTACCGAGGAACGCCACGGTGCGGCCCCCTTCGAGGGCACCCTGATGAGCTGCCGTATCGATTCCGTCGGCCAGGCCACTGACGATCAGAAATCCGGCGCTACCGAGATGGCGAGCAAAGTCGTAGGCGTTTTTCCGACCGCCGCGTGTCGGATTCCGACTGCCGACAATTGCGAGGGCCGGCAGATGCAAGACGTCCGGATCACCATCGATAAAAAGCAGCAGTGGCGGGTCGGGAATGCGCCGCAACAGCTCGGGATACGCCGCGTCCTCGAAGTGCACGAGCCGATGCGAGGGTTTGGACAGCCAGTCGAGCCCGGCCGCGATCTGCCCTTCATCGGGCAGCGATAGCGCCTCGGCTTTTTTTGCCGAAAGTCCCGCGGCTGTCAGACCGCTGACGGGCTGAGCCAGAATCTTCTCTTCGGAACCAAAAGCTCGGCAAAGCGACTGATAATCGTCGCGTCGCAGAAAGGCGTCTGCCATGACCAGTCGGGTGCGAATTGCATCGCTCATGATCCCGCGTTCCAAGCCACCAAACTCCCGATCATAAAAAAAACGGCGCTCGAAAGCGCCGCTTATAAATGCTTCGCAACGTGTATTTCAGATCGGGTTGCGTACGTAATCGTGGATGTGTATCGCCTGCGTCGCTTCCATCACGAGACCGTAGCCGATTCGATCATAGACTTTGAAGACCATGACCGTGCCCGCCTGTTCGTCGGGCAGTTTGACGGAACCGCCGGCGACGTGGTCGCGCACGACCTCGCCTTTCTGGAAGACGGTCAGCACATCGCCGATGGCGAGGCCGTGGTCAAGGCCGCGGTTCAGAACAACCACCTGATGCTGCCCGATCTGGGTGACACCATCGACGACGGCAATGATTTGTCCGTCGATGTCGCCCGAGGGCGATTTCGGATAAAAATTCAGCGGCACCTCGACCGAGACCGGCACCAAGACATCGCCTTGCTTGGCCTCGCGGTTCGACTTGACCAGCGTGAGAGTCGCAGGATCGCCGCCACGACGCAGCGTGCCCTCACCGATCAGGTTACCCTGATAACCGACGAGGTCGTTGTTGTCCGGATCGATAAGCGGGTCACCGATATTGACCAAGTTGAACCGCGTTCCCGGGCCCGCCCTCGTGCCGCGCACGTAAACCTCGTTGCCTGCCGCCGCGATCAAGTGATCGCCGCGTGTCGCGAGCAGGTAGGGCAGATCATCGAGTTCACTTTTTTCGACGATTACTCCGGAGCTCAGAAAAGCGGCAACCGAGTCATAAGGGACACTCGGGACAGCCTCGTCAAGCGGCGTTATGCGCGCTTCGGGCGACAGTCGATAACTCGAGCCACGGACGGTCGTTATCCGCGGTTCGCCGTCGATCGACACCAGTGCCAGAACGTCGCCCGGATAGATCAGGTGCGGATTGTCGATATCCGGATTGAGATACCAGATTTCAGGCCAGAACCACGGGTCTCTCAGGAAGGTTGCAGCAATGTCCCAGAGCGTATCACCGGCTTGAACCACGTATTCATCCGGGCGGTCCGCGTTGAGCGGGCCATCGGCCTGGGACATCGCATTCAGGGAACCGAGCGCAAGCCAGGCGGTCAATGTGATCAGCGCGAACCGCAAGAAGTAGGTAAGGCGTGATTTACTCGGGGGCATGATTACCTCGGGAATCCTTGCAAGGCACTGAGACCATTGCGCTTTTGTCGTGGGTATAATAAGACGATACGGTGCGGTTCAAGCTGCCAATCCCGTCACAATTACGACGCGCGAAGGCATGCCGTAGGTAAGAAATCTTACGGCATTGTCCGACATCTTATTTAATAAAGTCAAAAATTTAGACAATTTTTATACGAATTTACGCGATCTACTGAATCACATAATCTGAACCGCTTAGACGATTCTGAAACAAACGGGACGAGCATTGCTCGCGCGATACTTATGGCAAAACTCAAGATTCTCGAATTTCCCGATCCAAGGCTTCGTACCAAGGCGGTTGCCGTCGAGACCGTCGACGATGGGCTCAGAGCCCTGATCGAGGACATGTTTGAAACGATGTACGCGGCACCGGGTATCGGCCTCGCCGCGACCCAGGTGGATGTGCACAAGCGATTCCTGATTGCTGACATATCAACGAACCAGACTGAACCGCACGCCTTTATCAATCCCGTTATCGTCGCGAAAGACGGCGTGGCCGTTACGCAAGAAGGCTGCCTTTCGGTACCGGGGTTTTACGAGGAGGTCGAGCGCGCCGAACATATCCGCCTGCGTTACCTCGACCCGAATGGCGAGGAGATCGAGCGGGAGTTCGCGGGCCTGCTCGCCGTTTGCATTCAGCACGAGATCGATCATCTCGACGGCAAGCTGTTCGTTGACTACCTGTCCGAAGCCAAGCGGCAACGTATCCGCAAGCGGCTCGAGAAGGAACGGCGTCACCAGGCCGTCGCGGCAATGTAAACCGGCAGAGCCGGTCTGAGCGCTCCATCAATGACCTCACCCAGGATCGTATTCGCCGGCACGCCTGGTTTTGCGTTGGCCTCGCTGCAGACACTCGTCGGGGCAGGCAAGGTTCCGGTTGCGGTGCTGACGCAGCCGGACCGAAAGGCCGGCCGGGGCCGTAAATTGACGGTTAGCCCCGTCAAGCGTTATGCCGCAGAAAAGCAGATCCCGATTTTGCAGCCGCTCACGCTCGAAGACGAACAGTGCGTTGCTGAAATCCGCGCCATGAAGCCGGATATTCTCGTCGTCGCAGCCTACGGTTTACTGCTGCCGCAATCCGTGCTCGACATACCACGCGCTGGCTGCGTCAACGTCCATGCGTCGCTGTTGCCGCGCTGGCGTGGTGCCGCGCCCATCCAGGCAGCGATCCTCGCGGGTGACACGCGAAGCGGCGTGTGCCTGATGAAGATGACGGCAGGTCTCGATAGCGGTCCCGTTTACGCTTGCGAGGCCACCGAGATTGCGCCCGGTGAGACAGCCGGGCAATTGCACGATCGACTCGCCATGCTCGGGGCCGGATTGCTCTTGCGCGAGCTCGCGGCAATCCTGCGCGGTGAGCTCCGGGCCGAGCCGCAGGAAGAGCAGCAGGCAAGCTATGCCGGCAAGTTCAGCAGAGAGGACGCCAGGATCGACTGGCAGGTCCCGGCGGATGAGGTCGAAAGACGGGTTCGCGCGTTCAATCCAACGCCGGGAGCGTATTTCTTGCTTGGCGAACAGGCGGTCAAATGCTGGACGGTCGAGATCGTGAGTGATGCTGAGCTTGCTTCTGGCGTCGTCGCGGTCCGCGGCAAGAACGACGTTATCGTCGGCTGCGCAACGGGGGCTGTGCGGCTCGTCAGCGTGCAACGCCCGGGGCGTGGCCGCATCAGCGGTGCAGAATTTGCCCGCCAGCTGAACGTATCTACCCGATGCTTGTGAGCGCAAGTCGCGACGGCGCGCAACAGCGCGCCACGGCCGCAAAAATCGTCGATGCCGTAAAGAGTGAGGGTCGCTCTCTCGACCGGGCGCTGACAAGCTACGAGAACGACGTGCGGCCGGCGGGCCGTCCTCTCGTGCGCATGCTGAGTTACGGCGTGCTCAGGCATCACTGGCAGTTGCAAGCGCTGATCGATGCGCTCGTCCGGCGACCACTGCGAAAGCGGGATAGCTGTATCAACGCACTGCTTGCCATCGGTCTTTTGCAGCTGCGCGACCTGCGGATTCCCGATCATGCGGTCGTATCCGAGACCGTCGAGGCGACGCGCCTGCTCGGCAAAGCCGAGTTCGCGCCGCTGATCAATGCCGTATTGCGACGCGCGCGACGCGAAGATTGGTTCGCCAGGGCGCCAGTCACGCCGGAGGCTCGCTACGATCATCCGCAATGGCTCATCGACGCGATCAGAGCCGACTGGCCAGACTGCTGGGAGAAAATCCTGGAGGCGAATATTGCGCGGGCACCAATGTGGCTGCGGGTGAATCCCCGGCACGCGACGTTGAGTGCCTATCAGGAGCAACTCGCCCGCATCGGCATCGATTCGGAACCGTTGCCCGGCGCCCCACAGGCTTTGCGCCTGGTCGAGCCTATTGCCGTGAGCAGCCTGCCAGGTTTTACCGAGGGCCACGTCTCGGTGCAGGACGCAGCTGCGCAGCTCCCGGTGCCCTGGCTGCTCGCCGGAAGTTCCCGCCGAGTTCTCGATGCCTGTGCTGCACCCGGCGGGAAAAGCGGCCAGCTGCTCGAACTCGGCGAGGGCCATATCGAACTGACGTGTATCGATGTCGATGCTGCCCGTCTCGAACGCCTGGCCGAAAACCTTGGCCGCCTCGACTTGGAAGCCGAAGAAGTAAATGCGGATGCGTGCAAGCCTGAGGATTGGTGGGGTAACGAGCAATTTGATGCCATTTTGCTCGATGCGCCATGCTCGGCGAGCGGTGTCATTCGGCGTCATCCCGACATCAAGTTATTGCGCAGGCCGGGCGATATCGAGGCGCTTGCCGGCAAACAAGGGCAGATGCTCGACACACTCTGGCGACTTCTCGCCCCGGGCGGGCGCTTGCTCTACATGACCTGTTCGGTGCTGACGGCCGAGAACGATGCAATAGTGAGCCGTTTTCTGGCCGAGCACGCCGATGCCCGTGATACTGATGTGTTGCACGATAACAACATCCGCGATCTAATGGTCGCAAAGGCCTGTGGTCTGCAAGTCCTGCCCGGGACTGCGGATCTGGACGGTTTTTATTATGCAGGCCTGATAAAAGACTGCTGAGAAACGAATGTCGCGGATTGCCGCCATGTCTCGCCGAAGCCTCGGGATTCTGGGTCTCTTGTCACTTTTGACAGGACTCAGCGCCACTAGCCTCGGCCAGGATTCGATCCCCCGCGAGGGCTACTTCGAGGTGCGATCGGCGACGACACAACTCGTCGACGGTGTGCATCGGCTCGACGCTAGGCTACAGCTCGTTTTGAGCAGCGAGGCGCTCAATGCGCTCTCGAGCGGCGTGCCGCTGCGCATCGAACTCGATATCGAAATCATCAGGCAGCGGCGATTCTACTGGGACGATCTCGATGCCGAGCTGGTGCTTAGGTACGAGCTCGAATACCGGCCGCTGAGCCAGCGCTATATCGTTCGTAATCTCAACAGCGGCAACCAGGATTCATTTGCCACGCTGTACTCTGCGCTGAACAGCCTCGGGCGCCTGCAAGGCCTGCCGATCATCGATGACGCCTTGCTCGAGTCCGGAAAGAACTACCGGATACGCCTGCGGGCCCAGCTCAATACGCAGCAATATCCGGCCCCCCTGCGCCTTTTGTTTTTCTGGCGCGACGAGTGGCAATTGGAAAGCGAGTGGTTCGAATGGTCGCTCGAGCGCTGAAAAGAGCTTTCTATTTCCTCGTCGTCGCCACGGGCGTCGGCCTGGTTCTGATCGCGCTTTTCCTGCTCAGTAAGACGGCACAGAACTCCGCGGATTTCGACCGGCTGCAGAATGTCATTCTCGGCATCAACATTGCCGGTGTGTTCGTACTGCTGTTGCTCACAGTCGGCAATCTTGCCCAGCTGTTGCGCGAATACCGCACGCAGGTCCCCGGGGCCCGGCTCAAAGCCCGAATCGTTGGCATGTTTGTAGGGCTTGCGACGATTCCGCTGATCGTCGTGTTCTATTTCTCAGTGCAGTTTATCAATCGCGGTATCGACACCTGGTTCAACGTCGACGTAGAAGCCGGGCTCGAGAACGCGCTGCAACTGAGTCGAGCGGCGCTCGAAATGCAGATGCGTGAGCATCTGTACTCGACGGAGCAAATCGCTCGCCGGCTCCGCACCGTTGGCGAACGCCAAATGGTTTTCGAGCTGAGCATCATGCGGCGCGAAAGTGGCGCGAGCGAAATAACGATTTTTGGCAATAACAATCGCATTATTGCGACCAGTTCGGATCGTTCGACTGCGGAACTGCCACCTCCCCTGACCGAGGAAGTTCTTCTGCAAACTCAGCAGCAGCGTCCCTACGTTTCGCTTGATCCGAATGACTATGCGATCCGAACGGCGGTGAGTTTCAGGTTCGGCACTAGCCCAGAGCCCGTCGGCATCGTCCGGGCACAATATCCCATTGCCGAGCGACTCGCCCGCATGGCCACGAGTGTCGATCGCTCTTACAGCCAGTACCAGCAACTAATGTTCCTGCGCGACCCACTCAAGAGCACCTTTACCCTGACCCTGACCGTGGTGTTGATGCTCAGCATGCTGGGGGCAATTTACGGCGCCTTCGTGCTTTCGCGGCGCCTGGTAGCGCCGATTCAGGACCTGGTCGCAGGCACGCGGGCGGTTGCCGCCGGCGATTTCGACACGCAGCTGCCGACAGCGAAACGCGACGAGATCGGATTCCTGATCAGCTCTTTCAACGACATGACTCAGCGCCTGGCAAGGGCACGCCGCCAGGCCAGCCAATCACAGGCCCAGGTCGAGGCCGAGCGCGCCAATCTCGAAGTTATTCTCGCGCGATTGTCGACCGGGGTGCTCGCGCTCGAAAACGATCTTCGCATCCGCAACGCCAATCAGGCGGCCGGGGCAATACTCGCTGCAAATCTCGATACCCGCGCCGGCGAGTCGCTGCTCGAGGTCGCGCGCGATCATCCGCTTCTCGAGCAGTTTGCCGACGTCGCGCAGGTTCACTTGAATGCCGGCGATACCGAGTGGCGAGAGCAGATCGTGTTGCGCGGCGAAGTCGGCCGGCGGGTACTGACCTGCGCCTGTACAGCCCTGCCCGGCGAGGAGGGCCAGCCCGCCGGCTACGTCATCGTCTTCGATGACATCACGGCCTTGCTTCAGGCCCAGCGCGATGCGGCGTGGGGCGAGGTCGCGCGCCGACTCGCTCACGAAATCAAGAATCCACTGACGCCGATCCAGCTCTCGGCCGAGCGGCTCCGACGCAAGTACCTGCATGCGCTGCCGGAAAATGAAGCGCAGATACTCGACCGGGCGACGCACACGATCGTGCAACAGGTGGAGGCGATGAAAGAAATGGTAAACGCCTTCAGCGATTATGCCCGAGCACCCGATATAGAAATTGGCCGTTTCAGTCTGGACAAGCTCGTGCACGAGGTCGTCGATCTGTATCGCGCGCAGGAGAGTGATGTCGAGATCATGCTTTTCTCCGACCCGACGATGCCCGACATCGAAGCAGATATGGGGCGCGTGCGACAGATGCTGCATAACCTGGTCCGCAATGCGATCGAAGCCCTCGAGGGCAGTCGGGACGGGCGCATCGAGGTGCACGTAAGCGGCGCGGAGTTCGACGGCGTGGATGTCGTGCAAATTACGGTCGAAGACAACGGTCCAGGCTTTCCGGCGGGCTCGGAAAGCCAGATTTTCGATCCTTACGTGACCACGAAACCGAAAGGCACCGGACTCGGTCTCGCCATTGTCAAGAAACTGGTCGAAGAACACATGGGGTCGATTCGTGCCCGTAACCGGAGCGATGGGGGTGCGTTGATCAGCATTCGTCTCCCGATCGACGAGGCAGCACGCGAAGCCATGATCAAGAGAGCCCCGGGGCAAGCCGAAAAACGGAGGGAATGGCTATGAGCGCTTCCAAGGTACTCGTCGTTGACGACGAAGCCGATATTCGCGCATTGATTTCGGAGATTCTCACGGATGAGGGCTACCGGGTCAGTGTCGCCGCCGATGCCAGTGAGGCCAGGGATGTGTGGCAAGCCGACGAATTCGACATTGTGCTGCTCGATATCTGGATGCCGGACACCGACGGCATTACCTTGTTACGCGAGTGGTCCGAAAGCGGTGACCTGAAGTGTCCGGTGGTCATTATGTCTGGACACGGAACGGTTGATGCTGCCGTCGAGGCTACGCGACTAGGCGCATTCGACTTCGTCGAGAAACCGCTTTCGCTTGCCAAGCTGCTGCGCACGGTCGAAGCGGCGCTCGAGTCCACAGCAAGACAGGCAACGACATCACGGCGAATGATGCCAACGCTGCTTACGCCGGTTGGTCGTAGCAAGCTGATGCGCCAGCTCCGGGAGAAGACCCAGCAGTATGCGCATCACGATGCAGCCGTGCTCTTTAGCGGCGAAGCCGGCACGGGGCGCAGCGCATTTGCCCGCTATCTGCATGCGCTTAGTCAGAGAAACGACGGTCCGCTCATCAGCGTAACGGCTGCCGCGCTCACCGACAGCAACGTTGAAGAGCAGTTGCTCGGACGCGAGGATAATGACGAAATTCATGCCGGCGCGCTCGAGCGCGCCCAGGGCGGTACGCTTGTAATCGACGAGCTTGCGGACCTCAACGCGGCAGGGCAAAAGATTCTGAGCGCGACGCTCGAGGACGGCACATTTACACGGGTCGGCGGCAGTGAGCCCGTGAAGCTCGAGGCGCGCATCGTTGCCACCGTCAGCGAGGATTACCCGGCCCGCGTCGACAGCGGTAAGCTGCGACGTGACCTAGTAGCGCAGCTCGGGGGGCTGAAATTAACCGTTCCGCCATTGCGCGAATATGCCGAGGATGTCCCCGAACTACTCGCCTATTACGTCGACAAGCTGGTAGAAAGTGAAGGGCTGAATTTCCGACGCTTCAGTCTTGCAGCACAGAATCGGCTGCGGAATTATCCCTGGCCAGACAATGTCAGGGAATTGAAAAATCTCGTCAGACGCCTTCTGCTCACGGGGGCAGACGCAGACATTTCGCTCAAAGAAGTCGAGGCAGAGATCAGCGCCGAAACGCTCGAAGGTGAGCCCCTGGTTAAACATGATTTGCTGGCCTTGCCACTTCGCGAGGCGCGCGAACAATTCGAGCGGGCGTATTTGCAGCAACAGCTGATGTTGTGTCAGGGGAAAGTTGGTTTACTCGCAAAGCGTGTCGGGATGGAACGCACGCATCTTTACCGCAAGCTGAAATCATTGGGCATCGATTTCAAGTCGCTTGGCGCCCTTGACTGACGGCCCGCTCGCGGGAGCAGCTTGCCGTCGTGTGTAAACACAAGCCCCGGGTCAGCAAAATCCTCGAGGCTCAGGCCGCGCACCAGGTTGAGCGCGCGGTTTTCAGGATCGATGCTCGGCCCGTCCGGGCGGAGCTGCACTGTCGAGACGAGTTCGCCCCCTAGGAAGCGTCCCTCGCGATCGAGTGTCGCAAGCAAGATCGGCGCGATGCCGCTGAGGCCGGCGACGCTGATGCCGTAATAGGTCGCGAAGTTACCAAGGCTATAGGCGATCAGGCGATCTTTGTATATTTCCATTGCCCGTATTACGTGCGGCCCGTGGCCGATCACGAGATCGGCGCCCGCCTCGACCATGGTGCGCGCAAAGTACACCACGTCGCCGCGGGGCTCACCGTAATACTCTTCCTCGGCGAACGGCAGGTGGATGGCGTCCGGTCCCTCGCGACCGCCGTGGAAAGAGACGATGACGATGTCGTGCTCATTTGCGTAGCGACCCACCGTGCTTCGCGCCAGGTCATAGTCGTGCAGAAGATTGGAGTCCTTGGTGACCGCAAACGCCAGCATTGCGATCTTGAGAGATCCCGCGACCAGACTTGCAAATTCGCCCTCACGTCCCGAGTGATGGATGCCGGCCGCGTCGAGAGCACGCATCGTCTCGGCCCATCCTTCGAGGCCGAAGTCCCGGGCATGATTGTTGGCCAGGCTAAGCATGTCGAAGCCGGCGCGCCGATAGTGCTCGGCGTAGCGCGTCGGTGACCGGAACAGGTAACACGAGCGCGGACTCCGGCAGGCTTTGGCCGGCTTGCCGCCGTCTGCAAGCACACCTTCGAGGTTGCCGAAGGCCAAATCGGCCGCCGAAATAATCGGTGTTACGGCCTCGAGAAAGCCGGCACCATCATCGTCAGGCAAGCGGTTCTCCGGGTAATCGGTGCCGAGCATCATGTCACCCACGGCAGCGATCGTGAGTTGCACGGGCAATTTCTCAGCCTCGAGCGGCACCGTGCTCGGCAGCGCGACAACGGGCTCGGCCTCGAGCTCGGGCAGTCTGCTGCCGGTAGCCGTTTCCCGCGGCAGAGCGGGTGACTGCGAGGTCGAACAGCCTGCAGCGACGACAATTGTCGCAAGAGCCGTAAGCGTTCTCGAGTCAATCACCGAGTCGGATTCGCAATACGTCGATCTGCGCGGCACGCAACCGGCTGCGCATCATGTTCAGTTCGTCGAGATCCTCGATCGGTCCGATCCTGACACGATGATAGGTTTTGTCATCGATCGTGACGCGCTGAATCGTCGATTCGATACCCTGAAGGGCGAGCTCGGCACGGCGGCGGTCGGCATCGGCGAAGGTTGAAAAAGACCCGGCCTGCAACACATAGATACCCGGTGCGACGACGGCCTGTGGCCCGGAATCGGGAGCGACATCGGGTTCTTGTTCCGGGATGATGACCTCGAAATTGGGCAACATGTCGTAAAAAGTGAACCGGCTCTTTCGGGCCTCGCCGCCCGTTGCCGCGGCCGACTCATTATTGTCGTCAATAGGGCTCCTGAGACTCGCCGCATCGGGGACCGGAGCGGATAATACAGAGGCGACCCTTCGATCATTCATGTAGACGGCAAATGCGACCGACAGGCCGACTGCCAGGCCGAAGAGCATCCAGAGCCAGCCGGGATAGCTGTCGTTCTGTGCGGTTTTTCTTTTCCTTTTTTTCGCCATCACATCGAATCCGGCGCCGAGACGCCGATGATACCGAGCCCGTTGGCGATGACGACCTGCGTTGCCGCGATCAGCGCCAAGCGGGCATCTCGCAGATCTTCGTCTTCGACAATGAATACGTGCGCGTTGTAATAAGTGTGGAAATCATTTGCGAGGTCGCGCAGGTAATGGACGAGATGTTGCGGGGCGCGGTTCGTCGCAGCTATTTCGATTACCTCAGGATAGCGGCTCAGCGCGGACATGAGCGCTTTTTCGTGCGTCTCCCCCAGCAGTGAAAGCTGATTGCCGTCGCGGCCCGGATTCCAGCTATGGCCTTTCTCCGTCAGCTGACGAAAGACACTCGCGATGCGGGCATGCGCATACTGGATGTAGTAGACCGGGTTGTCNNTCGAAATCGAGGTGCTGGTCGTTCGAGCGCATGACGTAGAAGAACCGTGCCGCATCGTTGCCAACCTCGGCACGCAACTCGCGCAGGGGCACGAACTCCCCGGAGCGGGTCGACATCGCAAGCTTGTGCTGCCCGCGGTACAGGGCGACGAACTGCACGAGCTCGACCTCGAACTGATCGCCGGCATAACCCATCGCCTCCAGCGCCGCACGCACGCGCGCGACATAGCCATGGTGGTCGGCGCCGAGAATATCGATCAGGTAATCAAAGCCGCGTTCGCGCTTGTCGAAATGGTAGGCGATGTCGGACGCGAAGTAGGTTTTGACGCCGTTTTCGCGCACGACCACGCGGTCCTTCTCATCACCGAAGTCAGTCGCCCGAAACCAGATTGCGCCATCTTTGAGGTACAACATGTTGCGTGAGTCGAGCACGGCCAGCGCGGCGTCGATCCGGCCGTCGCGTTCGAGGCTCTGCTCCGAGTACCAGCGATCGAAAGTTACGCCGAACTCGACAAGATCATTCTCGATGTCTCGGCAAATATCTTCGAGCGACTGTTGCCGCACGTGGTCGAAGACGTCGGCGCCAAGAATCTCCTTGGCCCGGGTAATCAAAGCCGCGATGTGAGCTTCCTTGTCGCCATCGGGGGCATCCGGTGGCAAATCGGCGAGGATTGTCTCGGTATCGACGGCGACAACGCCCTGCTCGTCGATACGCGCGGCGATGTCGCGGATGTAATCGCCGCGATAGCCCGCCTGCGGGAACGCGTCCGCAACGCCACGGCCTTCAAGCCACCGAAGCCAAACGCTAAGTCCCAGAATGTCCATCTGGCGACCGGTGTCATTGACGTAATACTCGCGATGAACGCTGTAACCCGCCGCCTCGAGAAGATTGCCGAGTGTGGCGCCGAACGCCGCATGTCTTCCGTGCCCGACGTGCAGCGGCCCGGTCGGATTGGCCGAGATAAATTCCAGCAGGATTCGGGGTGTCGCTTTTGCGGGCTGTCTGCCGTATTCCCTGCCGCGCTCGAGGATGTTGCCGAGTTCGACATGAAAGGCTGCCGGGGCCAGGTGCAGGTTGATGAACCCCGGACCGGCGACTTCGGCTCGCGCGATGAGGTCATTTTCCGGCAATGCCCCGATGATGAGTTCGGCAATGTCCCTAGGCTTGCGTCCGGCAGGTTTGGCAAGACGCATCGCTATATTGCTCGCAAAATCGCCATGAGCGGCATCGCGTGTGCGTTCGATCGTCGTCGCGGGATCGATATCCACGATCAACTCGGCGAGCTCGGGTAGCCGGCCCAGTGCCTCTTGAACGAGATGCGCGACGAGGGTCTTCATGGCGGTGGGCGATTCTACATTAAAACAACTCGAGCGGATCGACATCGATGGACCAGCGCACACGCCGCGCTGCAGGCGCCGCCTCGAGCACCGGGCGTATCTGGCGTAATGCCTCGTGGAGTGCGCGGCGCGAGCTGCTTTGCAGCAGTACCTGGGCGCGACACAGCCCGGCACGCCGTGCCATGGGGGCATCGACGGGTCCGAGAACCTGCAGGTACTTATCGTTATGGGTCGCGACGAAATCGCTTATGAGCGCGAGAAAATCGTGGGCGTGACTGCTGCGGGGCGCGGCGGCGCGGATCAGCGCGAGCCAGGTAAAAGGCGGCCAGTGTGACTGGCGGCGCTCCTCGAGTGCCGCGCGCGCGATACGTGCATAGCCACCGTCGAGCAAAGCCTTCCAAAAGGGGTGAGCCGGGAACCCGGTCTGGATGAGGACGCGGCCCTGCCGGGCTTCACGGCCCGCCCGGCCCGCCACCTGCACGATGGACTGGGCGAGGCGCTCGCCGGCGCGAAAATCGGTGCCGAAAAGTCCCTGGTCGGCGTTGACGATACCCACGAGAGACAGATTCGGAAAATGATGGCCTTTGGAGAGCATCTGCGTACCGACCAGGATATCCGCTTCGCCCTGCTCGGCTGCGGCCAGCGCGGCAATGATTGCTTCGCGCTGCTGGGTCGTGTCGCTGTCGATCCGGCGGACACGGGCAGCCGGGAAACGATCAGTCAGGGCTTCCTCGATACGTTGGGTGCCCATGCCGAGTGGCCTCATCGCGGCACCGCATTCGCTGCAATGTGCTGGCAGGGCGCGAGAAGCACCACAATGATGGCAGCGCAACGATTGGTCGGGCCGGTGTACGGTCATGCGCGAGTCGCAGCTCAGGCAGCCGGCGACGTGACCGCAATCGGCACAGATCAGGGTCGGAGCAAAGCCACGCCGGTTCAGGAAAATCAATGCCTGGTTGCCGTGTTCCAACTCGGTCTCGATGGCAGCCGCTAGCGGGGCGCTCAGTCCGTCCGAAACCGCGACTCGATTCAGGTCGATCAGCTGGAAATTGGGCACACGGGCGCCGCCGGCACGAACCGGGAGCTCGAGATGGCCGTAGTGACCGCCGATGCAGTGCTGGAGCGATTCCAAAGTTGGTGTCGCCGAGCCGAGGATCACCGGCACCTCACGCTGTTTGGCACGAAAGACGGCGAGATCGCGGGCTGAATAACGCAGGCCCTCTTGCTGCTTGAGCGACGGATCGTGCTCTTCATCGACGACGACGAGACCGAGATCGGGGAGCGGCACGAAAACGGCTGAGCGCGTGCCGACCACGAGTCGCGATGAACCGTCACGGGCGCTGCGCCAGGCTTCGAGGCGTTCGCGGTCGGTCATCCCGGAATGCAAAACAGCCGGCTCGATTCCGTGCCGTTCCCTGAGCCGGCTCACCAATTGCGGCGTCAGGCCGATTTCGGGCACGAGTATGAGCACCTGACGCTGCCGGGCGAGGACATCTGCCATGATCCGCAGATAGACTTCTGTCTTGCCGCTGCCGGTGATGCCGTCGAGCAGGAAGGCGGCAAAGCCCTGATTCGCAAGGATTCGATCGACGGCGTGTTGTTGATGCTTATTCAGCTCAGGTCCTGGCTGGCCATTTGCCGCGAAGGCGACTTCGCCCGGGCGGCCGCGGAGCTCGACGATTCTTAGAAACCCTTTTTTGCTAAGCGGCCTGGCCGCGCGGCGCCAGGTGTTGAAGACGTCACCGAGCGTGTCCGTGTCGATACCCTCGCCGCCGGCGTCGAGGAGATGCTCGAGTAATTCGGCCTGCCGCGGCGCGCGCCTGGCAAGGTTCTCGATATCGCAACGCTCACCGGCGTCGGTAACGACCACTCGCGTCTCGACCGGATAGAGAGATTTCCCCTGACGCAGAAATGCGGGCAAGGCGGCAGCACAGACCTCGCCGATCGGGTGGTGATAATAGTCGGCGGTAAAGCGGATCAGCTCGAGATCTGCGGGCTCAAGCAAGGGATTCCGGTCAAGCAATTCGAGGCAGCGTCTGATCCTCTCCGCCGGCAGCGGGGTCGCCTCGGCGATGTCGAGCACCATGCCGACGCGACGCGTGCGCCCGAAGGGCACGACAACCCGACAGCCCACATGCGGCAGAGAGCCGGTGGGTGCAAGGTAGTCGAATTCGCGCGCGAGCGGCACGTCGACGGCAACTTTCAGGTATGGGCCTTTTTGCAATGGTCTCGGATAAAAAGCAGCTTGACTGATCAAGCAGGTCGGGAGCCCAATCGCGAGTCGCTCCGTTGCTGTCAACCACCGATCGCTGCGTGCGTTATTCAAAGCAGACACGTTAGTGGACACAGATATGGAGTCAAGAGGCTTGCGGATGCCTGTCAGACGCACGACTGCCACACGGGCGGGTGGCGCATGAGCGTCGCCAACCTGGCTTTTGCGGTATCGTGCGAGCGCGGAGCAACGACGGGAGCCGGGACGCTGGAGCTAGAGCATCGACTCAATCGTTTCCTCGCCGGTGTCGAGCGGCGGGCGCTGCGGATTGCAGAGATTTCGGTGCGTGACCGCGAAGAGGCGCTCGATTTGGTGCAGGAGGCCATGATCAAGCTCGTCAGGCGATACGCAACAAAGCCCGAGAACGAATGGACGCCGTTGTTTTATCGCATTCTGAAAAACGGTATCCGTGACTGGCATCGCCGGCAGGTCGTGCGAAAGCGTTTCATGGTGTGGTTTTCTCGGCCGACAGACACTGAGAGCGGCTACGACATTGTGGCCGAGGCCGAAGACATCCAGGCAAGGACGCCCGATGCGGAGCTGGAAAATCGCGAGGCCCTCGAAACGCTCGAACTGGCAGTAAATGCGCTACCCGCCCGTCAGCAGGAGGCATTCATGCTCAGAACCTTCGAGGGCCTCAATGTCGCCGATACGGCCCTGGCCATGGGATGCTCGGCGGGAAGTGTAAAGACACACTATTCTCGGGCCGTGCATACATTGCGACACAAACTCGGAGAGCACTGGGAATGAATGAAGGCAATACTGAAGATCGCCTGACAGACCGGGCAGGGCGTCTGTTCGACGCGAGCGTCGAACGACTCGATGCGTCTACCGTGTCGCGCCTGAATCGCCAGCGCCAGCTTGCGCTCGCCGAGCTGGCAAGAGCGCGGGTGCTTGCGCGGTGGGCGCTATTGCTGCCGGCGATGGGTATCGTCGTGGCGGCAATACTGACCGTCATGATCTTTCCTGACCCGGCGCCCGTTGATGTGGCAGAGACCGTGACCGGTGCGGACTTCGAGTTGCTGCTCGATCAGCAAGCGCTCGAGATGCTCGAGGAACTGGAGTTTTACAGCTGGCTCGAAACCCAAGACTTCGAGACGAACGGCAATGTGGGCTAGAGGGGTGTTGCTACTCGGGATAACACTACCCGGTATCGCGGCAGCGGATGAGGCGGAAGCCGCACCCGCGCCAGAGTTTCTCGAGTACCTTGGGCTTTGGGAGACGGATGACGAGGAATGGTTTTTCCTCGGCGGCCTCGGGGAGGAGCAGGACGAAGTCCAGAGCGACAAGGCAGCGGACGGTGAAAATGTTCCGGAGAAAAAAGAATGAAAGTTAAAACGGCGCTGCTACTTTCCTGTCTACTGGCTCTGGGTGCATTCACCACGGCGGATGCGGATCATCATCACACGAGCTGGGATAGTCTGTCCGAAGAACATCAGCAGCTGTTGTCCGAATTTGCCGAGACTTGGGATACCCTGGAGCCCGCGCAGCAAAAACGGCTCGCCCGCGGAGCAGCGCGCTGGAGCGCAATGACGCCGGTCGAGCGCGATGCGGCCGAGCAGCGATTTCAGACGTGGCGGAAGCTCTCCGAGGAGCGCCGTACCCTGATTCGCGAGCAATATGCGATTTATCGGGACTTGCCGCCCGAGGAACAGCGGCGAATCCGCGAAAATTACAAGCGATTCCGCGGCCTGCACCACGAACGCCGCAGAGAATTACGCGAGCGCTATCGGCAGATGACACCGGAACAGCGTCGCCGCCATCGCGACCGTCTCATGCACCGCCATCCCCCGCCAAGACAGTCTCACTGACGCTGCACCTGCCTTTCTGGATTTAAGCGTTTCGACCGAGTCGCTTGCGAGACGGCCAGACTCGGGCAGTTGTCGGTCTGGCGACTGCGCTTGCTTATCACTAGCGGCTCAAAGACAATCCCGCCAGACTCAATGGAGGCCAGCGGATGAAAATCGGAGTACCCAAGGAAGTTCATGCCGGCGAACGGCGCGTGGCAACGACTCCCGAAGTCGCTGAACAGCTGATCAAAATGGGTTTCAGCGTTGCCGTTGAGAGTGGTGCCGGTAATGGTGCCAATTTCTCCGATACCGCTTTCGTGGCGGCCGGCTGTGATGTCGTCGCAACGAGCAGTGAGCTGTGGGACGAGGCCGATATCATCATCAAGGTGCGCGCTCCGAATCCGACCGAAGCGCAGACCCTCAGCGCCGGTAAGACGCTCATCAGCTTCATCTGGCCCGCCCAGAATCCCGAGCTACTCGAGCAACTGACAAGCAGTGGAGCGACGGCAATGGCGATGGATAGCGTGCCGCGTATCTCGCGGGCGCAGAAAATGGATGCGTTGAGTTCGATGGCCAATATCGCCGGTTATCGGGCGGTCGTCGAGGCGGCGCAGCACTTCGGCCGCTTCTTTACCGGGCAGATCACCGCAGCGGGCAAAGTGCCTCCGGCCAAGGTCCTCGTCATCGGTGCCGGTGTTGCAGGCCTCGCGGCGATTGGCGCAGCGCGGAGCATGGGCGCGATCGTTCGTGCCTTCGACACGCGCCCGGAGGTCAAGGAGCAGGTCGAAAGCATGGATGCAGATTTCCTGATGCTCGAATTCGAGGGTGAGGAAGGTAGCGGTGAAGGCGGCTATGCAAAGGTGATGAGCGACGAGTTCATCAAGGCGGAAATGGCGCTTTTTGCAGAGCAGGCTAAAGACGTCGACATCATCATCACGACCGCATTGATTCCGGGCAAGCCGGCGCCACGACTTATCACGGCCGACATGGTCGCAGCAATGAAAGACGGTAGCGTTATCGTCGACCTTGCTGCGGAGCAGGGTGGCAACTGCGAATTGACTGAAGCGGATCGAGTGATCGTCCGTGAAGGCGTATCGATCATCGGCTATACCGACCTGCCAAGCCGGCTGGCGGCCCAGTCGAGCCAACTTTATGCCACGAACCTGCGTCACCTGCTAAGCGAACTCAGTCCGGAGCAAAATGGCGAAATCGTCGTCGCTATGGAAGACGAGGTGATCCGGGGTGTGACGGTCTGCAAGGATGGCGAGACGACCTGGCCGCCGCCACCGCCAAAACTGTCGGCGGCACCACCGCCGCAGGTGCAGGCCCAACCGCCGCCAATCGTGCACGAGAGGAAGCCATCGGTCATAGGACCCGCGATTGCGGCCGTTGCCGGTGGCCTGGCTTTACTCGGCCTCGGCGCGGTCGCACCCGCATCCTTCATGGAGCATTTCACGGTCTTCGTACTCGCCTGCTTTGTCGGCTACATGGTGATCTGGAACGTGACGCCCGCGCTGCACACGCCGCTGATGAGCGTCACCAACGCGATCTCCAGCATCATCATCATCGGCGCGCTGTTACAGATCAGTTCCACCGAGACGATTATCATGTGGACCGCGGTAGCCACTGTGCTGATTACGGCCATTAACATCGCCGGCGGGTTTGCGGTGACGCGCCGCATGCTCGACATGTTCAGGAAGTGAGGTCGACATGATTAACGAAGGAATCGTCAACGTTTCGTACATCATCGCGACCATCCTGTTCATCCTCGCGCTCGGCGGCCTGTCCAACCAGGAAACGGCGCGGCGCGGTAACTGGTACGGCATCATCGGCATGGCGATCGCGCTGCTTGCGACCGTCCTCGGCGGCGTTTCGGCGAATTTCGACAAGCTGATCGTTGCGCTGCTTATCGGCGGCGGCATCGGACTGTTGCTCGCCCGGCGCGTGCAGATGACGCAGATGCCCGAGCTCGTTGCGATATTACATAGCCTCGTCGGCCTGGCAGCCGTCGCCGTCGGTTTCGCCAATTTTCTCGGCGGCGGACACGAATACATCGGCGTCGAAAAGACGATCCACGACATCGAGACCTATATCGGCGTTTTGATCGGCGCGGTCACGTTTTCAGGATCAGTTATTGCATTTGGCAAGCTCAGCGGCCGCATCGGCGGCAAACCTATGCTGTTGCCGGCCAGGCACTGGCTAAACCTCGGTCTCTTGATTGCGTCGATCTGGTTCGGCATCGAATTCGTCGAGCATTCGGCGCTCGGCGGGGGCACGATGCCGCTGATCATCATGACCGTGATTGCACTGCTGTTTGGTATCCACATGGTCATGGCGATCGGTGGTGCGGACATGCCGGTGGTCGTCTCGATGCTCAATAGCTATTCAGGATGGGCGGCAGCTGCAACCGGTTTCATGCTGGGCAATAACCTGCTGATCGTCACGGGTGCGCTGGTCGGCTCGAGCGGCGCGATCCTCAGTTACATCATGTGCCGGGCGATGAATCGGAAGTTCTTGAACGTCATTGCCGGCGGATTCGGTACTGGCGGCGGTACGGCTGCTGCAGGCGGCGACGTCGATGGCGAGATTATTGCGATCGATTCGCAGGAGACCGCGGCGCTGCTCGCGAATGCCAAGGAGGTCATGATCGTACCCGGCTACGGCATGGCGGTCGCGCAGGCACAGCATATCGTTTACGAGTTGACGACGGCCTTGCGCAGTCGCGGGGTAAACGTGCGTTTCGGCATACACCCGGTCGCCGGGCGTATGCCGGGCCACATGAATGTCCTGCTCGCCGAAGCGAAAGTGCCATACGACATCGTTTTCGAGATGGATGAAGTCAATGACGATTTCCCCAATATCGATGTCTCGGTCATCATCGGCGCCAACGACATCGTCAATCCGTCTGCGCAGGAGGAACCCGACAGCCCGATCGCTGGCATGCCCGTGCTCGAAGTGTGGAAGGGCAAAACGACCATCGTCTTGAAACGCAGCATGGCGACCGGCTATGCCGGCGTTCAGAATCCACTGTTTTTCAAAGAAAACACGCGCATGTTATTCGGTGACGCTAAAGACAGCCTCGATGCTGTCTTCAAGGCGCTGTAAGACGCGCTCGCGAAATTATGCCGTCGACAAAGCGGGCAGCCGGTCCGTGTTAGCCGGATGTTGATTTTTGCCAGGCGATCGGAAACACTGCCAGAGGACTACACTGAAGGCTTCAAGGTGAACCGATGTTAGCTGGCGTGGCGACCGACATCTCGCAACAGGTCTTGCGCACCGATGTTGCCGGGATGCCACTTGAATGGATCGATTATCGCGAAGCGGTAAGGCTTTATCATGCCGAGCAAGTTGCTTACGACTGTGGCACACGCCTGTATACGGTCTTCGGTGGTTACAGCAGTTTCGACGGTAGCAGGAGCCGGATCGAGGTGAACTCGATCATCGCGACGTACGGTACAAGCCAGGGCCTATCAAAGAATCGCGACAAGTACGTCCCGCCGCTTAATAACCGAACGCTGTTCAAGCGTGATGCCAACCTTTGCCTCTATTGTTCGATGCGCTTTTCGACGCGAGATCTGACTCGGGATCACATTACGCCCTTGTCGCACGGCGGCAGAGACGCCTGGAACAACGTCGCGACAGCCTGTCGGCGTTGCAACAACCACAAGGGTGGCCGCACGCCGGAACAAGCCAGCATGCAGCTCATCGCGGTTCCGTTCACGCCGACCTATGCGGAATACATCTATCTGAAAGGCCGGCGAGTGCTCGCCGACCAGATGCAGTACCTGCTTGCTCACATTCCTCGCTCAAGCCCGCTGCACGCAAGACTGACCGACCATCTTGCTGACGGCGAAAAGATCATCGACGTTCACTACCACGGCTGAGGGCGGACACGGCCGGCTTACGGTGACAACGCGGCGGTTGATAAACCGCGGCGCCAGATTTTGCTGAGGCAATATGCAGTACCTGATCGACGCCAGCGTGTATGTGTTTCGGGCTTACTATTCGATGCCTGAGGATATGGTCGACACGGCCGGTAACCCGGTCAATGCCTTGTACGGTTATTGCCGGTTCTTGAGCGACTTTGTCGAGCAGGTCAACCCGGAGTTCATCGCGGTTCTTTTTGATGAAAGCCTTTCGACGTCCTTCCGCACCGAGATTTATCCGGAATACAAGGCCAATCGCGATCCGGCACCCGAAGAACTCAAGCGGCAGTTTGTACGATGCCGCCAATTCACGCGAGCTCTCGGTGTCATGGAAGTTGCAAGCCCGCATTATGAGGCGGACGACCTGATCGGAACCCTCGTCGAGCACGGCCGATCGGTCGACAGACCGTCGACGATCGTGAGTCGCGACAAGGATCTCGCGCAGCTCTTGTCGCGAGATGACGTCCTCTGGGACTTCGCCGGGCGTGGCAAAATAGGCTATGACCGCGTCCCCGAGGTTTTCGGGGTGTGGCCCGAGCAAATCGCCGATTTCCTCGCCCTCGCCGGCGACGCAGTCGACAATATCAAAGGCGTACCCGGGGTCGGTAAGAAAACGGCCGAGGCCTTACTCAAGCATTTCGGTGATCTCGACGGCATTTTTTCAAACCTCGACAGAGTCCACGAGGTCAATGTGCGCGGCGCGAAGTCGCTGGCTGCAAAGCTCGCAGCACACGAAGAAGACGCGATGTTAGCGCGCCGCCTGACCGGCATTGCCTGCGATGCACCGCTCGATGATGCAGAGGAGATGCTACAGCGCTCTATGCCGGCTCTTGGCGATATCAACGCCCTGTTCGATGAGGCCAATATCGGCATGGCGCTACGCCGCCAAGCGGAGCGCATCGCGGACCTGAGTCGCTATTAGGCGGGATCTTGTCCGACCAGGTCGCGGGAAAGACATTCGTCAAGACGGGCTCTGTGGCCGAGTTGACGATGTTCGAGGCCGAAGCCGACGGACTTGCCGAGCTCAGGGCAGCCGGGGAAATCCGGGTCCCCGCCGTCGTCGACGTGGGGCTTCGCGAGCGCTACAGCTTTATCGAACTCGAATTCCTCGATCTCGAGCGTCCGGGTCGCAAGGACAACGAGATGCTCGGCCGGCAGCTTGCACGCTTGCACGGGCATACGCAGGACCGTTACGGCTGGTTTCGTGATAACACGATCGGCCAAACCTTGCAGCGGAACGTTCAAAGCGATGACTGGGTTGAATTTTTCGCGCGCTATCGGCTGCGTTTCCAGCTCGAGTTAGCTGCCGAGCGTGGCCACGGCGGCGAGCTTGCCGATCTCGGCCACTGTCTGCTTGATCGACTGCCGGTCTACTTCGAAGGCTACACCCCCGTCGCGTCATTGTTGCACGGCGACCTATGGGGCGGTAACTGGGCTTCGGTGCGCGGTGAGCCGGTGGTATTCGATCCGGCGGTTTATTATGGAGATCGCGAGAGCGATATCGCCATGACGATGCTCTTCGGCGGTTACACACAGGCTTTTTACGACGCTTACGAGACAGTCTGGCCGATGGCACCGGGAAACGAAGGCCGGATTCAGCTATACCAGCTTTATCACGTGTTGAATCATCTCAATCTTTTCGGCCCTGGCTATCGGCAACAGGCTCTCAAGCTGATACGCGAATTGCTAGTGTAGGGAGTCGTCTCTCGCCCCGGACTCATCGACCTCGTAGAGTTCGCCTAAAAAGTCTTCGGCGAAAATAAAAATCATCGTGCTCTCGGGAGCGATGAGCCTGATCAATGCATTTTCGAAGTCCGGCGAGCGGGCATACGGCAGTCCGTGTTGGTCGAGCAGCTGCACAAGCGCATTCGTGTCGTGACATTTGAAGCATAATGCGGGTTGCCTCAATGCCTGATGTTCGGACAGACCGAGAGGCAAACTGCTGACATTGAAACGAAGGTGTGTCGGTGGCTCCTCGCGGATGCGAAGCGCCGTCGATGCCAACGGACCCCAGAACGCTGCGGCATGAACCGCATCCGAAACGGGGAGCGTCAGCTCCAACCACGTGCCACAAGCCGAATCGTCGTCGAACTCGTCTACGCCACTGAAGGTTCGGGCTTCGAGTATGGCGACGGCGTGCCCGTATCGGTCCTCGAGTCCGAGCTCATTGAATGAATCATCACCTACACGCTGCGTCGTAAACTCGAAGCCGTGCTCGGCGAGACGTTCGGCATCTTGAGCAAGTTCGCTCCTGACGAAGGTGAGGGTTGGCGCATCGAAACGGCCGGTATGCAGACCTATATTCAGGATGCCATCGCTGACGACAGCATAGCGATGCGGCCAGATGTCGCCGACCGCCGCTTCCGAGAAACCCAGGAGCCGATAATAATCTAGCGAGTCGAGGATATCGGTTGTCGGTACGCTGAATTCGAGGAAGCGGCCGAGGCCCTTCACTTCTCGGCACCGAAAACCATGGCGCGCTCACGCGTAGCCTCTGCCTCATGCCGTGAGGCGCCAAGATCCGGTGCCGATTCCGGCCAGCCAGACACGTGCTGTTCGAGGAGGCGCCCAAGAAAGGCGAGGTGGTCCTCCCGCGCATTCAATGCCGGAATATAGCGCAGCTCACCACCACCTGATTCGCGAAAGAGCTCCGCGTTCTGCATGGCTATTTCCTCGAGGGTCTCGAGACAATCCACCGAAAACCCGGGACAAACGACATCAAGCTGCTGCATGCCGCCTGCCCCGAAAGTACCGATCACTTCGTCGGTGTATGGACGCAGCCACTCGGCACGACCGACCCGCGACTGAAACGCAATCGACCAACTACTGTCGTCGAGTTCGAGAGATGCTGCTAACAGGCGAGCGGTCTTCTGACAATGACAGTGGTAAGGATCGCCGCTTATGAGCGTGTCCATAGGCACGCCATGAAACGACATTAACAGGTGATCGCCACTACCATACTGCGCCCAGTGAGAACGGATGCTACTGGCGAGGGCATCGATGTATGCCGGCGCATCATGATAATGATTGATAAACCGAAGCTCGGGTACCCAGCGCCAGCGACCAAGCTCACGGCTTACGTCGTCGAAAACCGAGCCGGTGGTCGTGCCGGAGTACTGAGGATAGAGCGGTAAAACGACAATTCGCCGAGCATTTCGTCGCCGCAATTCGTCGAGCGCCGAGGCGATCGAGGGATTGCCGTATGACATACCGAGCACGACATGGACGTCGCCGGAAAGCAGCTCGGGCAGCAATCGACGCAGGCCGTCGCGGATGGCTTCGCAGCCGATGAGTAGCGGGGAGCCTTGATCCGTCCAGATTTTCCGATAAGCGTGAGCCGAGCGTGCGGGCCTGAAGCGGAGAATGAATCCATTGAGAATGAGCCACCAGAGAGGCCGGGGAATCTCGACGACGCGCGGGTCCCATAAAAACTGTTTCAGGTAGCGCCTGACCGCGGCGGGAGTCGGTTCGTCCGGGGTACCGAGGTTGACCAGCAAAACACCAAGCGACTCGGCGAGACCGTGCTCGAAGTTGTCGAGGGATTCAAACGTCGGCATTGATCCGGGCCGCTGAGCGTATCGACCTTACAGTAAACGAAACGCCGGGCCGGTGCCAGCGGGCCAAGCTATAATCCCTTGTCTTGATTGAAAAATGTAGCAGGGGGCATTGTGGAAGAGCCGGCCGAGCAAATCCCCGACAAGACCGGGTACTGGATTCTGATACGTGATGTTGCCGTCCTGCAGGTGAAGCTCTTGATCGACGGTTTTCGCGATCTCGTGCTTTTGCCAGCGGCGCTGGTTGCCGGGTTGTTGAGCCTGTTCGGCGGCAACAGCGGCAAACCCGGCCCGCAGTTTTACCGCTTGCTGGCGCTGGGCAAGCAGAGTGAACGCTGGATCAACCTGTTTGGCGCCTTGCGTAATTCACCCGAGGAGGTCGTGGCGGGCGTGCAGGCGCCGGCGGACATCGACGACATCATGTCCCGCGTCGAGACCTTCTTGGTCGACGAATACCGGCGGGGAGGTGTGACGAAGCAGGCCAAGGACCGAATCGATCGCGCACTCGAAGGTATGCAACGCCGCCGCCGCGAACCCGGAAACAAGCAGTAAAATCGGTCGAACGCGGCGTTAAGGGCGTTCGACGTCGCGCCCCGAGAGCAGTTCCTCGAGACTCGGCGGCGGATGCTCCGGACCTAAACGACCGGTCTTGAGTCGCATGACGTAATCCTTGTAGGCCCGCATTGCCTGATAACCGAAGAGCCAGCAGATGGGCAGATTGGCCAGAACCATAACGCCCGTCCCGAAACTCGAAACGTTATCGAGATCCGCTTCGCTTTGTACAAAACCAAGCGTCGCAAGGATGATCAACGCGCAATAGACAAATTTATAGGCAAGCACGGAACGCTCGCCGGCGAGAAAGACCATTCCCTGCTCACCGTAATAGCTCCACGAGATCATCGTCGAAATAGCAAACAGCCAGGATGCGATCGTGACCAGCCATTTGCCGAGTCCCGGGGTGACGCTGTCGAACGCCTTTGCCGTCAGCGTCGCGCCGACATAGCTTCGGTATAAGCCGCCATCGACGATAACGGGCTGAACGGGGCTTGCAAATGGCTGCCAGTCGATGGCGAGGCCGCCTTGGGATGCACGCACATTGCCCTCGATCTTGTGGCGGTCGAACGATTCATCACGCTCGTGAGCTCGGACGATCACGATCACGCGCTCGCCTTCGACGAAGTCCGAGGTGCTTACCGGCGTCGCGGGGAATTGCCAGCCGAGTTCGCCTGGCACGGCTGCCGGGGGTGTCGGGAAAGCGACGTCCGGAGCACGGTTCCAGACCCCGGTCGAAAGGATGATCAAGGCCGTGAAAGTGCAAACGACAATCGTGTCGATAAAGGGTTCTAGTCCTGCGACGATGCCCTCGCGAACCGGCTCGTCTGTTTTTGCCGCCGAGTGCGCGATCGGGGAGGAGCCTTGACCTGCCTCGTTGGAGAATACGGCGCGCTTGAGCCCGAATAAAAATGCCGAGGCCGCAGAGCCGCCAATAAATGCACCGGTAGCCTCGGTCGGTAGGAAAGCCGACTTCACGATCAGGGCGAACATAGCCGGGATATCGGTGAAATTGACGGCCAGGACATAGAAGCCCGCCAGTAAGTAAAGCGTCACCATCAACGGGACGAGTGCAGCGGCGACTTTGCCGATGCGTTTTATCCCGCCGATGATAACTGCCCCCACTGTCAGAGCCAGGACGGTTCCCGTGATCCAGCTCGGCACCGAGAAGTATTCCTCGGTCAGCTCGCCGACATTCCAGGCTTGGAACATATTGCCGCTGGTTGCCGTCGACATGAGCAGGGTGATGCAGAAAATGATGCCGATTGCCTGACCGAGACCACGCAGGTTCTTGCGCTCGAGTGCTTTCGCCGCAACCCACATCGGGCCGCCGTGGGGATTGTCGGGATCGCTGGTGTTGCGATATAGCATCGACAGCGTGACCTCGGTGAGCTTGAGGCCCATGCCGAGAAAGCCGATTACCCACATCCAGAAGACGGCGCCGGGCCCGCCGAGCGCAATAGCAAGCGCCACACCGCCGATGTTGCCGAGGCCCACGGTCGCAGACAGCGCCGCCGACAGAGCCTGGAAGTGATTGATCGCTCCCGGATCATCGGGGTCATCGTAAACACCCCGAATGACCGCCGGGCCGTGCGTCAGGGCCCGGTACTGAGAAAAGCCGCTCCAGAGCGTAAACAAGAGTCCGGAAGCAACAATCGTGTAGAGCACATAGTCGTGCCACAGGATGCTGTTGAGGAACGCCAGGGTCGCGCTGAATTCCGCCATGCTGCCGTCTTACCGGGGTCGGCGGTACATCAGGGGGCTTCCATGATCGCGGTGACGCCCATGCCGCCGGCCGTGCACACTGAAATCAGGCCGCGCCCGGAGCCTTTCTCCTGCAGGAGCTTGGCCATGGTTGCGACGATACGGGCCCCGGTCGCCGCAAAGGGATGGCCGATTGCAATGCTGCCGCCCTTGACGTTGAGTTTCGACATGTCGATTGGGCCGAGGGCTTCGCTGCGGCCGAGCCGCTCGCGGCAGAAGCGGTCTGATTCCCATGCCTTGAGCGTCGCTATCGTCTGGGCGGCAAAAGCCTCATGGATTTCATAGAAGTCGAAATCCTGAAGCTTGAGGCCGGCCGCCTCGAGCATCGTCGACACGGCATAAGCCGGCGCCATCAAAAGGCCCTCTTCATCGATGAAATCAACTGCCGCGAAACGCAAATGCGTCAGGTAGGCGGCGATCTCGAGATCGTGCTGCTCCGCCCACGCCTCACTGGCGAGCAGTACGGCAGCAGCACCATCGGTTAGCGGCGTGCTGTTGCCTGCGGTCATCGTCCCGGACTCGCTGCGGTCGAAGACCGGCTTGAGTCGCTGCAGCTTCTCGATCGTCGTGTCCCTGCGGATGTTGTTGTCCTCGGTGCAGCCCATAAACGGCACGATAAGGTCCTCGTACCAGCCCTCGTCGTAGGCGGCGGCGGCGTTGGTGTGGCTGGCAA